>Ga0208414_1000099_pt1 | contig 94511 bp, 87 predicted proteins | sample AntAceMetag02UKE_FD_184770 | JGI IMG/M metagenome (GOLD analysis project Ga0208414, IMG submission 184770) | Saline lake microbial communities from Ace Lake, Antarctica - Antarctic Ace Lake Metagenome 02UKE (SPAdes) (version 2) | ecosystem: Environmental > Aquatic > Non-marine Saline and... | reverse complement strand
ACTATCGATATACCTATGACCTTGAGGATACCGCTAAATTTTATCGTCAATTCGATGATCTGATGGCGCACTGGCGCCAACATCTGCCCGCCACCCGTTTACTCGAGATTCATTACGAACAAGTCGTTCTAGATCAAGAAGCTCAGACAAGACGGTTACTTGAATTTTGCGGACTCGATTGGGAAGACGCCTGCCTTCGCTTTCACGAAAATAAGGCGCCGGTTTCAACCGCAAGTTCAGTGCAAGTTCGGCAGCCACTTTACTCAGGTTCGATCGGTCGTTGGAAACGTTACGGGAATAAACTCAACGCCCTGCACGAGGCGCTCGGCGATCTAGCGAATTAGGTCTCGCGTTACTGGGTCGGAATTTTTCGATATGGACCTGTTCCATCGTTACTGCTTGCCTTGTTGTTAGTGCCTTTGCCAATGTTTTTCGTGTTTCTGGCACGCTTCTTAGGTGCAGGACTTTTTGCAGCAGAACGTTTGTTGAGTTTTTTCTTGGTCCCGACAGCTTTACCCGATTTCTTCACCTTGTCAGGACCTGAATAGACCGCCTTCAGCCCCTTCATCGATCGTTGTTCGAAACGAATTTTGAGGTAACGCTCGATACTGGAGTTTTTGTTCCAGTCAATATGGTCAACCAGCATAACCGCCTTGCCTTGCTTGCCGGCACGCCCTGTTCTTCCTATTCGATGCACATGGTCATCGCCGGAGTGTGCGACCGTATAATTAATCACCAGATCAACATCAGACACATCAAGGCCACGGGCTGCGACGTCGGTTGCCACCAGCACTTGCAGCTTGCCATCACGGAATCGGTTCAACACTTGTTTCCGGTCGCTCTGCGGAATATCACCATGCAGGTATCCGACCTTCAATTCTGTCTGTGCCAGATGTTGGCCAACCGCAGTGCATTGCGCCCGAGTTTTGCAAAAGACAAAAACTCTCTCAGCCTGTTCTTCTTCTAACAGGGCCAAGATTACCTTTATTTTGTGGTCGTCATTATCGGCCAAAATCATTTGTTGCGTTATTTGGCTGTGGCCTTCCTTGAAGGAGTCAACTTCAATAGAAACAGGGTTATCCAAAATAGATTCAATTCGACCAAAGTTTCGATGATTCAATGTTGCTGAAAACAACAGGTTCTGTCGCTGCTCCTTGCATGACCTGGCGATCTTATTCATATCCTCACTAAAACCCATGTCGAGCATTCGGTCTGCCTCATCGAGTACCAAAAACTCAAGGTCATCGAAATCGATTGAGCCCTTCTCGAGATGTTCTACCAGTCGGCCGGGCGTTGCGATAATCACTTCAGGGTTCCTGCGTAACGATGCAATCTGGTGTTTAAAAGCTTCACCACCGATGACAATGCCGCATTTGATCGGCGTGAATTTTGCCAGCTTCTCGAAGGTCTTTACCGTTTGCAGTGCAAGTTCCCGCGTTGGCAGAAGAATTAGCCCTCGCGTGCCGCTGCGTGGCAAATCGATGCGGAGCATTCGGTCCAGCATGGGCAACAGGAACGCAGCAGTTTTACCACTACCGGTTTTGGCCGACACCATAACATCCCGACCTTCAAGGACAGCTGGTATGGCTCTGTTTTGAACCTCAGTGGCCTCACTGAAGCCCAGCGTATCGAGCGCCTTGAACAGCTGTTGATGTAAAGGTAGATCCAGTAAAGAAGTCAGGTTCAGGTCCCTTTTTTTAAATTCTAGTATGCGATAGATACCATCTTAGCCTGTCCAGGCTATTACCTCGTCATTTCAGGGATAAAAACCGCCGTGTAGGTGTACGATCGACGGAATGGGCAGGGTATTGCCAAATTGTCGGTTCCGTCCCGGCAATTTCTGTACCGCTGATCGAGGACTCGTGGCAGGGGAAGTGTAAATAATCGTCACAACGCTTTTTTGGTGGGCATCACCACGTTAGCGAATATTAACCCCGCCACCAACGACATCAAGATCATGAAGGTTTGCTGACCTATATGATCGATTTTGATAATGTCCTGGCCGGAGATAAACGAGTTGAGTCCAATATAGGTCTTTGAACCCGGTACCAGCACAATTAAACCGTGCATAGCGACAATGCTAGAGGGCGCGTTGGCAATGCGTGAAAACATATTGGCAAACACGCCCAGGGCAAATGCGCCGACAAAGGCGCCAAGTCCGTTTTCAAGAAAAGCTGAGCTCCAACTAGATGCCGCGTAGGCAATAAAGGTGGATGCTATTGCCCAGGGCACATGTTTCCTACGAGTACGAAAGATGGCGACCAGGCCCACGCTAAGCATGAAGACGCCCAACCAGTTGACCCAAAAGGGTAAGGTGACTGCCAGTGCCAACTCTTGTTGACCAAACACTTGGTAGCCCAGACTAATCCCTAAAAATGCTCCAAAATACAATTTGAATAGCTGCATGGTGGCATCCATTACTCGGGCCGTTCCCGATAGCATGTTGCGTGACGATAATTCAGCTAACCCCATGGTCAACGATAAACCGGGCACTAATATGATCAACGAGGAAAGAATGATCAGCCAGATATTAAAATCGGATGATGAATAATGGCTAATAGCGCAGGCGACAAGGCCTACTGAAAACGATGCCACGGGCTCCAGCATCAAGTTAACCCGTTTTGAACGCTGGGCCCAGAGCGTCCAAAGATAGACCATCAAGCCCAACAAACCTGAATAGATTATTTCTGACCAACCAGCCCCCATCAGCATCGCAAATGCGCTGGTGGACAAGCCAAAGGCTATACCCGTTAGGCCGACACCATAGGGACTGGGCATCACGTCGATCTCGTCCAAGCGCTTATCCGCTTCTGCAAGTGATATGTCGCCAGATAGTAGCTCGGAGGCTAATTCGTCTGTCAGAGACAGGGAACTCATATCCAGATCTCCAGGCTGCATTCGTGCAGAGTGGTTATATTCATCTTCATGATGATCACTCCACAGCACGATCGTTAAATAGGTAGGTGTAGAGTTAAAGGAGGCATGGACGCCCAATTGCGTCGCAATTTCGGTCAAATACGCTTCCAATCGAAACGATGGTGAGCCGTATTTATGCAGCATTTTACCCAGCTTAAGGATAAAGCGACGTATTTGAATAAACTCAATCTTGTCCATTTCTCTACTACTTCAAAAATTAGCGTAACGGTGGTGGGCGTTCTAAAAGAGCTGCTTAGATATAGAACGGCGATAAGCAGGGCGCGCACTCTAGTGATAGATCAAACAAGATGCAACGACCATTTTTGAGCGGTAGAGTTTGAAAACTAATGGTTAGCTCTAGGAATCAAATTGCCTTTTGGAGACATAAATTCAAAGCCAAGCAACGCTACCTTGGCATTAGTGGCTGTGCTTTCACACATGGGAGCATAAGAGTCCGTTTGTGGACGATTACGACGGTTAGCAACAGAGACTGAATTGTCGATCTTAGGTGATACCTAAGAGGATGGGTCTAGCTGACGTCCTGTTCAAGTTGGTGGAGTTCTTCGACCAGTTCCTGGAAGGTTGCCATGGCTTTCTGGTACTTCTCGTCCTCTTCTTCATTTTTGCCAGACACATAGTTCTCTGGCGGCCAGAGATACGCATTGTTGCGCATGTCTTCAACTTGCGCCATCAGTTCGCCGTGCCTACGGCGCTGTTTGAGTGTCATCTTCCACATAGGAATTTTTGGTGGCCTGGGGACAGGCAGGATAAGCTATTTTTCTACGCTTCTCACCCAATATCCTCACTCGCATCTTTGTGCCGTTTGCCGGTGAATCGGCCAAAACTTCTGCATACGCAAAAGAGAGCAAGTCCACACTACCCTTCAGCTACCATTGAACTCAGGGCAATTGCGAAAGCACTCTTTGTTCGTATTCACGTGTTCGCCGAGCTTGAAGTTCGCCGTCTCTTAGTTGTTCGACGACAATGAGATTGCTCAGAGAATCGTATTCGTAGCGTGTCTCATTTCGGAATGTGCCGTTCGACGTTACGATTGTGGTGGTTTGTGAGACGAGGAGGTCGCCCTCATAGATAAACTCTATGGTGGATCCACCGCTGACAAACGGTATGGTGAATCCAGCGTTTACTATTTTGATTGTTCTGCCTCGCGCATCACTTTCAATCTCTTGATTCGAATCGCAAAGATTGACTCCCGATGCAAAAGGAGGAAACGGTGACAATCCAATAAAGCTTGGCGGGGCTGCTGTTACGTAGCCTACAGCGTTTATACCACCTGCAGACACACCGGCTCCAGCTACACCGCCTGGAGCTATGCCGCCTACAGCAGCGCCTGCAGGCTGCGTAAGCCTGTAACAGTCTAACTCAGCATCTAAGCGAGTGATTCGCTCAACTATGCCGTTGCTGACGCCCTCAATTTCGTTGAGCGTGCCATCCGCTAGATAGGAGAATCGACTAGTGCTGTTGAAGCTCGTTGGTGAAAAATCAAAGTCTAGAAAACCCAGACCAGGCTCTATTGCACCTCGAATTAAGACTGGCGGGAAGATGTCTAAACCCGATCTTAGTGCAGGTTCCGGGATTGTGAAAATGGTTGAAGCGAGTACAACCTCAGTCTGATAGGGGGGCGCTTGGAAAAAAATTGGATAAACCCCTTCGAATATTTCTTCAAGCAAGTTGCCTACTGAATCATAACGCCTTGTTAACGTTGAAACGACTTCACCATTGAGCTCCTTTTCGGTTATGACCAAGCGTTCTAGAGAATCGTATTCAAACCGCTCTACGGAACCTAACACCTCGCCAATGAATTCTTGGATGCTAGTGATATTGCCAGCTGCGTTATAGGCGAGTCTTGATGTCGCGCCTTGGGATGCAACCGCCGTCAGTCGCCCAAGCTCGTCATAGGTAAATGCTGCGACGTAGTCGATCACACCATCTGCGTTGTTATCGGTCTGCTGGCTCGCAACGAGATTCACCGTGACGCTCTGACCTAAGCTGGCAAGCAGGTGGTTGGTCGCGTCTCTTGGTTCAACGTATTGGCCGCCAATCTGATTCACAATTCTTCGAAAATCGCCTGTGACAAAGCTCGCGGTCGAAACTGAAAATTCCAAAGATTCAGAGCTGAGCTGTTCAGCAATTCCTGTCAAATCGATGCCGTTGTCTGGATTGCCATCCTGGTCAAGTGCTTGAAGAAATAACAAACGATTAACGAGATCGTCCGTCAGGCCTAGCAGCCTGGCTTCATCTAATGACGTTGCGCCAACGAGATCTAAAGGGCTCACTGTTGCCGCGGCCGCAGCTGAACCCAGTGCGATTGATCCTAAGCCAAAATCTACTTGCTCATTTTGAAGGTAAGTGAATTCGCCTTGATCGTTGGTAGTGCCGCTCTGACTCGGCGTAGCGAATGCCAAACCTGCCACAGGGCTATCAACAAAAACGCCAGTGGCAGGCTGCGCGGGCATTGGTGTGCTCGTGGCTGATGAAGAAGAGCTGCCTCCTCCGCTGCAGCTAATGAGAAACGACAAAAATGGTAGCGCAATCAGCTTTTTCATAGCTTTGATTAAGTGTTGATAGTTAATGCACTAGCATAAGTGAATTTTGCTCGAAAGTTTAGCCATGTTGTCGCGCAATGATGCTCTACTTTTTTCAAAGGTTCGATTCCGCTAGAGCCTTAAGTCGAGTCAGTGACTTGATTGGAATATCTTTTAGGTTCGAGCGCACCAGAAATTTAGGCACAAGGCCGCCCGGGTCCTGGTGTTGCCGCCAGGTCACTTCGACTTCCTTGGCGGAAATTTGCTTCAATGAAAACGATCCTGACATTTCACGAACGCGGACGAGTTTGGAATTGTGCGTGCTTGCACAGGCTGACCTGTCATTATTCAGGCAGTAATCAGGCGCACTTTCAAAATCGATGACGACTTCACCGTCTGAACTGGTTGATGTCGCATGGAGAATTGAATCCCTGTCTCTTATCACCGGAACTTTCGTCACCTGATATAGGTATGCCTCGGTGTAGCCGATCGTCTGCAACACATCGATTCGCTCACAGCCGTACGCCCAATTCGGCCAAGTGGAGAAGTCCATCAACAGGGCCATCAAGCTTCCCACCGAAGACTCAATTCGAACGCTAGCCACGAACTTCGGAATCGAAGAGCCGGGAAAGTCCTCGAACCGAAGCTCGATGCCGTTTTTAACGGTCACGTTATCTTTAGCGGATATATTCGCACAGCCTACAATGAGTAAAAGCACGGGTAGGATAAGCACCAGCAAACGTTCTTTCAATTTTCATGCGCCTCACAGTTATGGCCAAGAGTTATTGCCAGACGAGTATCCGGCTGGGTTACTGCATAGTAACAGTCACGTTTATCCCAAATCGGCTTATTTTTCTGGCCGCTAGACTTTTTCGCATTCGAACACACCTTCGATCTAAGGGACTGCAACCATCAGCCGCACGTTTGCACCGTCCCTTTACTCTCACCACATTTATTGCGGGTGTATTAATTTCTGAAAGAACTTAGCCAGGCTGAGTTTTGGTCTTACACCGCCTTCCTAAAAATGCAGGGACAACAAAGTCTAATTGGCGACTTTTCTGCCTGGCAGATATGGTCTAGAGACTCGGCTTACAATGATTTCGACGCTGGATCAAATTGCTCATACTCTGGCGCTTTATACTGCCCCCAATACTTCTGTCTGCAAAAGTTGAGTTGCCGCTACGACAGATAAAGTAAATCCGCGCCCAGATCAATAACAGCTGCATGCGCGCGAAGTACATCAAGCCCGAGTACGCTATCAATTACCTGGCCACCACGGCGCTGAACCCTTGCTGTTGCATAGCATCGATATCTAGTGCGCTATTTACTGCGGAACTGTCGCTAACGACTTTGCACAGATGAAGCGAGGAGCAGTTCCTGACCAATAATACCGTTGGCTTTTTACCTGCAACGCGACTTAATGCAGCCAGACACCCTGACATGCGGGGCAGCGATCTACCACAATCATGTGTGCGATCTCTTTCGCCATCGTTGCGCCATCGACGGGGCGCGGTCGAAGTTTCTCGCCCTTTGCCTCTACTAAAAGCTCCATTTCCTTTTCGCATGCCTGGTAAGTCGCCTTTGCATCGACCTCGCGCCGCGTTTTTGTACCGTATCGTGCACACTTTTCACCAAACAAAGGCATAGCGGCACCACTGCATCAATAAACGAATTGACTGTGGTCCTGAGCAACGTTTTTTGCCAAACCGGAGAAACATTCGATGCCATGTTCTGCTATGCGTTCTGCTAATAATTTAAGATCATTTGACGCACCTGGTCTTAACAATGAAAATTTATATCAGGCCAACGAGCGATCGCGCCGCCCCGGAGGAGTTGCTAGAAAACCACTGGCAGATAGATAAAAAACCGTCGTGACTGTTTGTTTTACGAAATAGTTGTGCAATAGTCAGTCTAGGACTGCAATTGACCCAATGATGGCGAACCTTTTAGTGAGGGAAAATAAACATGAGCGAAGCAACTAGCATCGAAAAGAAGCCATTTTGGCTATCTGGAAATTTTGCCCCCGTGGCAGAAGAAGTCACCGCAACGGAACTGAAAGTGACAGGTACTATTCCCCCTGAACTCAATGGCCGTTATTTACGAAACGGCGCCAATCCCGCGCAGGGTGATACGGCGCATTGGTTTCTGGGTAACGGTATGATCCATGGTGTTGAGTTGGCGAACGGTAAGGCAAACTGGTATCGCAATCGATATGTTCAAACGCCGTTGCTGACTGATGGTGACGACCCCATGCAATCGATGGAAGATCGGACGCGATCGTTGGCGAACACGCACATTATCGGTCATGGAGGAAAAATTTTGGCGTTAGAAGAGGGCCATTGGCCATTTGAGCTGAGCCGAGATTTGGAGACAGTCGGCGCGTTTAATTACGACGGTAAATTGGCGGGCGGCATGACGGCGCATCCAAAGGTTTGCCCGGAAACCGGCGAGCTATTGTTTTTCTATTACAGCCCAACACCACCGTACCTCACCTACTATCGTGCTTCTGCTGACGGCCAGTTGTTGCAAAGTGAAGAGATCACGGTGAAAGGTGCGACGATGATGCATGACTTTAATGTCACCCGAAACCACGTGATTTTCATGGATCTACCGCTGGTGTTTAACTTTGAGAATTTCAGTGGCGGACTGCCTATCTCATGGAGCGATGACTACGGTGCGCGCTTGGGTGTGATGCCGAGAGATGGCACGAACAGTGACGTTACCTGGTATGACATTGACCCTTGTTACGTCTATCACCCAATGAATGCTTATGAGGATGGTGACAAGATTGTCATCGACGTCAGTCGGCTTGCACATTCAATGAAGGCTGGTGTCGCGGATGTCCCCCCCGTGCTGCATCGCTGGACCATTGATCAGAGCACCGGCAAGGTTTCTGAGTCACAGTTGGACGACCGTGCGGTCGACTTCCCCAGAGTGCCAGACAGTCTAGTCGGCCTGCCTTATCGCTTTGGCTACACCGCCGAGTTTGGCGGTAACGGACCCACCGCGTCCTCCTTCCTGAAGTACGATATGCAAACGGGCGAGTGTAAAGCCCACGAATTAAAAGGTGATCGGGCGGGGGGTGAACCCGTGTTTGTCCCCGCTCAGGGTGCAACCTCGGAGGATGATGGATATTTGCTCAGTTTTGTCTATGACCCAGCGGAAAACGTCAGTGAGTTAAGGATTGTTGACGCAAGTTCGATGGCAGCAGAACCTGTGGCTACTGTTCAACTCCCTGTGCGGGTACCCGCTGGATTTCATGGTAACTGGATTGCTGATTGATGTGAGTCTTGCTGCTGAAACCGGATTTAGGTTTTAGTCCGGTTTACGCTGGCGGCGCGATGCAGGGAATTCTCAGAGACGACATTAACACCAACAATAGAAGGAAAAACGAACATGGCTTTATTGGATCAGTTTCGCTTAGATGGCCAGGTTGTGGTTATCACTGGAGGCGGCCGGGGTATTGGTGAGGCGATTGCACTGGGTATGGCAGAAGCCGGTGCCGATATTGTGGTTGCCGCTCGTCGCACAGAAGAGATTGAAGCGGTCGCTGAAAAGATCCGCGCGTTGGGTCGTCGTGCACTGGCGGTGACAACCGATATGATGGATATCGAGCAGGTTCAAGCATTGGCCGACCAAACCTTTAAAGAGATGGGCAAACTCAGCTGTTGGATCAGCAATGCCGGTGGTGCTGATGACCGGGTACCGCGCACCTTATTGGATATGCCGGAAAAACAGTGGGATTTTCAGCTAAGTCTGAACTTGAAATCCGTTTGGACCGGTGCCCAGGCCGCGGGCAACATTATGAAAGACAATGGTGGTGGCACCATCATAAACATATCTTCCCAGGCAGCGGGCCTTGCATCTCCTTTCAATGGTCCTTATGCCGTCGCAAAAAGTGGCGTTAACAATCTAACTCAAACGCTTGCTGCAGAAATGGCGCCGCTGGGCATTCGGGTGAATTCTGTTTCACCAGGCCCCATCCCCACCGAAGTCTTCCTGGAGTTTACTGGCATGACGGAAGATGACATTCCCGAGATGGGCAAAAAGTTTGGCATCCCTCTTGGCCGCATCGGTACACCTGAGGATATTGCACCCGCCTGTGTGTATCTTGCTTCGGTAGCTTCAAGCTGGATGACGGGGCAAGACATCAAGATCAATGGGGGGCTTTAGCGCTCTGTAAAACTTTATGGTAGGAGATCAACGAAGTCAGGTAGATCACGTACTGAGCACAGCCCGATCGGTGCGGCGCAAGCTAGATTTTGACCGGCCCATCAGCAAAGAAGACCTGGTAGCCTGTATCAACGTTGCGGTTCAGGCACCGACAGGCCTCGCCGGTGAGAACTGGCGCTTCCTCGTCGTGACCGATCCTACCAAGAAGAAACTCATTGCTGACATCTACTGTGAGGTGCTCGTTCAGCTTAGTGAATCCCGGGGCGTCACACTTAAACCTACCCACAATGCTTTGATGGAGCGGTTGCATGAAATTCCCTGCATGGTGTTTGTGTTTGCAATCGGGGAGCCTGGCGACGACGTGTCGGGCCAAATTGGTTTTTTTGGCTCCATTCTTCCAGCCGCGTGGTCTTTGATGCTGGCAATGCGTGCCAGGGGAATTGGCACCACATGGACTTCGCTGCTAGCATCGCGCGCCGACGATATTGCGCGCATTCTCAATGTCCCCGAAGGCGTCACACAAACCATAATGCTGCCTGCGGCTTATACTCTTGGCGCAAATCTCAAGGTAGCGGAGCGACTCCCGGCAGCAGATGTAACTTTTTTTGATAGCTGGGGCACCCAGTAGCCGACGGCAACAGATCCGAGTTTCATCCTGCGCGATTTGGCAGAATTACAGGTTAATGATAACGAGAGGAACTAAACATGACTGATGTCACAGCGGCAGAAAAAGATGCGTTTTTTGAGGAGGTCGGCAAGGCAAGTGCCGCAGCAGTCTGGAGCGCCTGGGCCACTCAGAGTAAAACTGGACCGAGGGTGCGAATGGTTCACCCTACCTGGGAAGGTGATGTACTTTGGCTGGCGACCGGTCCCACAACGCCTAAAGCCAAGCAAATGGCAAATAGCCCAATCGTTGATGTCCAGTGGCAGGTTTCACCGCCCAACTTTATTCACATCATGTGTCGTGGCACCGCAGAATTGATTATGGACGATGCAACTCGCGCCCATGCGTGGGATGCGCTTGACTATGATCTGAACGATTTTTTTTCGGGTGGTCCCACTGACCCGAATTATGTCGCAGTAAAGGTCACGCCTACGCGAGTCGAACTGTCAGAAATGTTCGGTGCAGTCAATCAGCGCATCTGGCGCGCATAGAACGCATGTAGAACTTATATAAAACCGATATCGAAATGGATAAAAAGGGCCGATGGGAATTAGATCGTAATTCCCATCGGCTTTTCTAATTTTGCGTTCTAAATTCGGCTTGGTTGCTGGTCACTTGGATTCATCAGCAAAAACTGCGGAGGTTTAGCTCTGTGATACAGCTGAAAGGCAGCAGCGTCAGCGTCACTGGGCCAGCTCGTTGGCAAAGCACGATATTAAAGTGAATGGTTTGTGCATGGGGCCGGTAGATACCGCCATGCTGAGAGGCTTGTTCCCTGGGCAGCAGCTGCCCGCAAAGATTGCTGAATCGCTCATTCAGGATACCGACATTGCACAGCAAATGATGGACGTTATAGAGAGTGGTCGGACCGGCGATAACTTTGGTGCCTGGATGGGCGAGGATGTTGAGCTTGGTGCAGAGCAGCCACCACATAGAAAAATTACCGGTTAGCAAATAGATAATAAGATGCTAAGGGTAGGGTTATGAAAGATTTTGAGGGGAAAGTTGCAGTTGTAACAGGAGCGGCAAGTGGTATTGGGCTGGCGACATCTAGACGATTTGCTGAAGCTGGAATGAAAGTCGTTCTTGCCGATATTGAGGAGCCTGCACTTGAGTCGGCGGTAAGCGCGCTGACTGTAGAAGGACACATGGTTATTGGTGTGCCTACCGATGTTTCAAAGTGGGACGCGATACAAGCGCTTGCAGCCAGGGCGATGTAGACTTTCAGCGCGGTTCACGTAGTTCACAATAATGCCGGCGTTGTGGTATCCGGTCCGATAGCTGACCTCAGTATTGCTGACTGGGAATAGGTGTTGGGCGTAGATCTTTGGAGTGTGACTTACGGCATCAAAGCTTTTCTGCCATTGATAAAACAAAGTGGTGAGGGCCATATTATTAATACAGCCTTTACCGCGGGTCTTCAGTCTGCTCCTACCATTGATCCTTATAACGTGGCGAAGTTTGGCGTGGTTGCACTGACAGAGACGTTGCGGCAAGAGTTCCAAAGAGGAAGTTGCTTTCGAAGAGTTTGCTGCACCGCTGATGGCTGAGCGGGGCATGGATCCAGCTGACGTGGCAGACATTGTTTTTGAAGCGATCAGTAATGATGACTTCTGGATACTCACGCACCCCGACTGGAAGAAAGTTTTGACCAAACGGATTGCTGCCATGACCGAAGACAACAGCCTATTCCCCGGGTTTGGGGGTTAAGAGTAACGAGTTAGAGGTGAAGGGTTTAGAGGTGAAGGGTTTAGACGTAAAGTGCCTCGGGACGCCGACGTAAACGGATCGAATCAATGTTGATTCGATCCGTTTCTTTCTCTCTATTTCTCTTTAGGCCTGCTGCTTTGCTTTTTCGATCGCTTCTTTAACCCGTTTGGCTTCCGTGCCGTCGAGTCGATCTTGCATACCTTTTTCCATCTCGGCCATTATTTTTGCCGCAAACTCGTTCTTCTGAATTTTCTCCCAATAAGCCGCCACTTTTGTTGTACCAATGATTGGGTTGTCGACTCCTAGTCGGGGCATTGAGCCTTGACACATATACAAAGCTGGAACCAATGTACAGTCGGCGCGAGTGAGCGTATTGCCCACGGCGAAATCGCCGTCGCCAAGATGGTTTTCCAGAGCACCAATACCGCGTTTTACTTGACCCATCAATAACTCAACCACCGCTTCAGAACGCTTGTCTGGCATCAATTGTCCCAAACACATAAAAATATTGTTCATCAAGTAGACATCCGCGATTCTTGAAATCACACGGACATCTGCGCGCTCTTTCAGCGTGGTGCCAACCATTGCTTTTTCGGGATAAAGTTCATCCAGATATTCAGCGATCACTTCTGACTCGGGAATGACGCCTTCATCAACCACCAAAACTGGAATACGTCCGATGGGGGACCTTTTAGCAAACTTACCAGAAAAGAATTCAGCGACAGGTAAATCAAATTCGATATCCGTTATTCCCATTGCATAAATTTGCATTCTGACTTTTGCAGAATAGGGGCTTAGATTACCGGTATAGAGTTTCACGTGTTTTCCTATTGTTCTATTAAGTCATTAGATACTAACGAATTTTAGCGCTCGAGTATCGGTGTCTTTTGTTGGTCACATTAACCGATACCCTGACAGCGTTCACAACAGCCTATTTTTGCTTGAACGTTCCAAAACTTGCTTTCATCAATAGTCTTCTATGTTACTTTTGGTGCCAATACGCTTTGCTTGCTAATTGGCAAAGCAATAAAAGTATTTCTATAACCTGCGGAGCAGGACATGATTACAGGTGGATATTTTTGTGGGAAGTTGAAATACCAAACTTATGCCGGAGAAAATACGGCAGTGAATTGTCATTGCGGTATGTGCCTTAAAATAAGCGCAGCGCCCTACCTTACTTGGATTGTGGATACGAAGCTCAACTGGGCCAATGACCTCAGCCACATCAAGGAATGGAAAGAGTAGAACCTACCATTGTCCTGATAAAGGTACGGTAATATGCTGAAAGATTAGAATAGGGAATTCCACTACTCGTATGAAAATTGTATATCGAGCTGCAGATATTATCGAAGCTGAAATCGTCAAAGGCATGCTAGTTGCAAATGATATAGAAGCAAATGTGAGCGGTTTTTACTTACAGGGTGGTGTCGGAGAAATTGCACCGACAGGTCTCGCTAATGTTTTCGTTCCTGATGAAGATTACGGCAGTGCCAAGGAATTGGTTCTCGAGTATGACGGGAATCAATCGATTCAAAACAGCAACACCTCAAATGCTGAGGCTATAAACACCGGGATCATAAGTACAGGACCCACTAAAGGAATGCTGGCCATTGTTGTTGTGATCATTTCAATATCAGTACTGGGTTATTGGGTTGTGCTTTTGAATTAGGGTCTTGAACTCGGCTTTTGAATCAGCAGACAAACTGAGAAAGCTTAGGACAGCAGCATACTTTTCTCAGGATCAGATTTCTCGAGAGAGACCAATAAAAACTTAGCTTTCGTGACAAATCCGCTTAGTGTTTTTGTTAGGGCATTGTCCAGGTGACTTTGAGTTTCAATGAGCTCGGTTATATCCACGCTCGTAATCATAATCTGTGTGACTTCCCCCGTCGGACTAAAGATAGGCACATAAGTACTCCGGGCCCATCGTCGTCCTTCTGGTCTGTCGTAATCATTCTCGAAGAACAAAGGCTTCTTGGCGATGACCAGGCTCTCACAGCGAGCCAGGAGTCGCTTGCGAAATGCTATGCGAAACTCAGCAATATTCTCAAAATCATCTATTTCACGCCGCCTAAATTCGTCTCTGCGCAGGTCATAGAATTTTTCAGCACTTGGATTAAAAAATCGCCAGAAGAACCGATTGCTAGGCCTAACATCAACGATAAAAACAGGCGCGCCGATGGAATCGATGACAAGTTTCAATTCCTGTTGAGACTCGATGAGTTCACCGATATCGAAACTCATCACCATAACTTTTTCTACGTCTCCCTTGGCAGCCATGATGGGCACGTAGGTTATGCGACCCCAATGGGCGCTGCCATCGCGATGCTGTTGCTCGGCCTCACTGAAGGTAGGTTTTTTACCCTTAATACAGCGCCTTAAGTGGCGGATAGTTTTTTGCCGCTGAGCGACGGTACTTGTATCCAGACCTTCAAAGTCAGTCAGGATCATGCCTTCGACTTTATTGTTTGTGGCAGACAATAGCTTTTCTGCGGCAGAGTTTGCGGCGCAAATGACTAAGTTATCATCAGGCAATACATCAAGGACTATGGAGGGTATCGCGATGGAATGGATATTCAGTTCAGTTGGTGACCCCACGCGATCTCCCGATATTTGAGGTTAGATGCGAGAAAAGTATAGTAGCTTAGGGACTGCCTCTGAGTCTGGCGATTCTGAGAAAACTTGTAGATCGAGTGTTCTAGGCAAGCATTGAGCTGCTGCTAACACTCGTTTGCGTTGATCACGGAGAAGGTTCTGGACCTGGCAGGTCACGACTGCTGCTGTGGCTGCCGATATCAGTGGATACGATGTACATTGCCACGGAAGTTTTTGTTGTTCAGCCTCGAACCGCTTTCGCGATCGCACCCCAATTTTCAACGTGGTCTGGGTGTTTCTGAATATCTTCTGCGGCTAAATAGGTAACCACACGAGAAGCAACTCCCCGATAACGAGCCAGTAATTTGTCCGCTATATCATTCCACTTAGCTGTAACAGCAAAGTGGCTCAGCATATAGGAGATAGCATCAGCCATGCCTTGTATATTGCCTTCTTTCATCAGCCGGCCTAAGTTTTCTGTCGTCCCTTCAAAGCCAAGATCGTCGAATTGAAAGGCATAGTTGGGCGTTGAGCCATAAAAAGCGATCTGTGTTCTTGCACGCCGTGTCATATTTTCTCTTTCCTCTGGCGAATCTCCCGGAATCGCGAACACTGGAATAATCAGATCAATATCAGCTCTGGTTCGTCCCGATTTCTTTGCACCCAACTCGACATTTGGCAACAATCGATTCTGGATGTAAGGAATGGAATGCATGGGATGAACATGCATTCCATTACACAATTCACCTGCAACCCAACACATAGGGAACTTGCCCAGCTTCTGTAAAAAGCATGTCGGAAAATCCTGCTTACTGCAGCTGTTGAGCCAATTCTGTCGATCGGCTCCAGGTCAGTCCTCCATCCATCAGGTCAAAGTGCATCGTCTCCTCCTTTTATTAGTAGGTGCTTATTAGTAGGTGGTTATTAGTAGGTGCTTATTAGTAGAAATAGGGCGCTGCCATTGAAAATTCATCCCTATGCGCCGACCCATCCCGAATGAAAGCCGTATGGCACCCTGTAAGGAATCATGATTCGAGCGACAGGGTCAGCATCGAAATTTTTTGCATCGATAATAATGCACTCGCTCTGATTCATATTCTCGTCCTGTATGAAGCAAATGACATAACCATCATCCTCATCTGACGAGCCAATTTTTGGCGCAAATACAGCCTCGCCAACAAATCGTCCTTCCCCAAAATTGTGATGTTGCGTTTCACCTGTTTCTCGGTCGAATTTCATGACTGCCTTGAACGTGATATCGCGGGTCTGATCAAATTCCGCAGAATAGATATAACGAGTTTTCGTCCCCGAATAATTTTCGTTGATGCGTGAAAAATCTGAATAGTATGCATGCAGAGGGCCTTCAGTGATTTCGCCCGTTTTCACATTGATGTGCCATTCATACAGCTGACCTAACAGGTCAGTGGGGTCGTCTGTATCTACCTCTGCTGCGCCAATGATGTCCGACGATTTTGAACGACACGCTTGAATCACAACCACATCACCTTCTTCCCAGGCGTTTGCTGTATGAATCACGACCCCTACGTCGACGGTAAACCACTTAACATCTTCATCAGATCCATGGCGCGGCATAATACCGATGCGGGAACCGTGCTCCGGGTCAAATGCAAGTGGTGACTTACCTTCCATAGCCCCTTCAATATCAAAGGTCAGTGGAAAGTCGAGGAAGATTGAATAATTTCTCGAGCACGCAAAGTCATGCATCATGATGCCCTTGGGAATCGTGATTGGCGTGGAATGAACCAGCGCGCCTTCCTTGTTAATAACGGAATAGGTCACAAAAGGCGGGAAGGGACCATAGCCAAAAGTCATCATTTCTCCGGTGCTCGGATCAACCTTCGGATGAGCTGTAAAAGCATGTGTTAGCTTACCGTCAAAGTTTGTTGTGCCGACAGTCGCTAGATCCGGCAGACTCAGAATATGCGGATCGGAGCCTTCATGTAGTGCGTATAGTGTTCCATTGTGGTTGACGAAAGCTGTGTTACCAGGGTTCTTACCCGCTGGTGCGCCTTCTGGCATTACAGCCGGGCCGCCATCCATCATGCCGTTGAGACCTCTCCAGAGCCAGCGGTCTTCTTTACGCTCCCACTCAAGTCCTTCTGTATCGACGAAGCGGTTGCGATAGGTCACCGCACCGTCCTCAAATTGCACCGCATGCACCATGCCATCGCCGTCAAACCAATGGTATTTTTCAACATTTGAAACGTAGACGGGATTTGGCCCGATGCGCAAATAGTGACCTTTCAGATCAGCTGGAATTTCACCAATGACCTGTAGGTCTGTGGCGATGTGTTCTTCTCGTACTGGCCCATAATTGCCTTCGAGAAAATAGTTACCTTCGAATGTGACTTCGGGCGCTGGATTTATCTTTTGCTGAATGGTCATGCTGTCTCCGCTCCACTAAATTATATTCTTTGTTTTCGCACTGGCAAGCTGTGCACCATGGTCAGTGGTTTATTGAATCTGGGATCGTTTATGTGTTCGATCTTATCGCAACGGTGACAAACGAACCGCTCTGTTTTCTTCATTAATGGAAAAACCCGCTCTCATAGGTCAGAAAACCACCAGTAACCAGTCAGAACATATTAGATGTTATAGGGTAAATATCCTGCAACAATCGAATCAATACAAAATCCCTCCCTAAGTCGGGGTTTTGTAGTTCAATAATTTTCAGCATCAGCAAAAGGCAGTCCTTATGACAGAGGTTGATCCTAGTCATCCGCCCCGCGTGCTAATTGCCGGCGCGACAGGTTATCTCGGTAAATTCGTCGCCCGGGAATTTAAAAGGCGTGGCTATTGGGTCCGCGTGCTGACGCGAAGCGTTGAGCGATTGGAGGAACCCGGGCCCTTCACTGCACCTGCCATTAACCGCGACGAAGTCGACGATGTTTTCACAGGGGAGGTGACGAAACCAGAAACGCTTGAAGGCCTGATGGATGGAATCGATATCGTTTATTCTAGCATCGGGATTTCTCGCCAGCGTGACGGCCTTACTTTCGAGCAGGTTGATTATCAGGGAAATCGCAATTTGGTTGATTTATGCGAACGTGCTGATGTGAAAAAATTCGTCTACGTTTCTATGCAAGGCGCAGAGAATATTCTGAATCTCGCGATCACCGATACCCATGAACGAGTAGTCAAGGATTTACAAGCAAGCTCAATGGATTACGCCGTTGTCAGACCCTGTGGTTTCTTCTCCGATATGGGGATGACGCTAGATATGGCAAAAAAGGGTCGCGTCTACCTCGTCGGCGATGGCAACAATAAGATGAGTCCAATACACGGCGCAGATATCGCCATCGTCTGTGCAGACGCCGCCGAAGGTGATGTTCATGAAGTGGAGGCGGGTGGGCCTGACATCATGACCCAGCGTGAATCCGCTGAACTGGCTTTTGAGCTGCTCGGCAAGCCCGTCAAGATTACCGTGATCCCAATCTGGCTAGCGAGGCTACTGGTGAAGTTTGTTTACCTGTTGTCGAAGCAGCTTGGAGATCTGGCGGATTTTATTGTCACTGCCGGAGAAATTGACGGCGTCGGTCCGCCACTTGGGAAGCGAGACCTAAAATCTTATTTTGAAAACCTGCTCGCTGAGAAAGAGAACCCGTAGTGTTTGGCTATGCATGATTATAGATGGAGTCAGAGTGTGGTAAGCGCTTTCTTCAAGTGCCTATAAGGAAAGCCTATTCGGTTTGTTTTTCCCTAACAGGTGCTTATGATGAAGCGTTGAATAGAACATGACGGAAGGTGGTAATGAGAATACAGCTAATTCATACCGCGATATTGCCAGTTATCTTTTTATCTTAATATTGGAACGTAAAAGAAGAACCCACGGGAAAATCTAATATGAGGCCTCCAGAAAGTGTCAATGTAGACAGATTAAAACAGCTGAGCATTGCTGCTCCCGTCGCTAAGAAGGTTGAATACAATAGAACGTTCCATAGCAAAACGCTTTCGGATTCGTACTATTGGTTGAAAGATCAGGGTTACCCGGAAGTTAATGATCAACCGATCATTGACTATCTCACAGAAGAAAACGCGTACTTCGACGCTTTTTTAAAACCTAACGAGCCTCTGGTCGATATCATATTTGAAGAATTTAAGGGAAGAACGAATGAAGTAGAAACTTCAGTACCTTGGATAAGCAATGGTTACGAATACAAATGGTATTACCAGGAAGGCGAAGAATATCGAACTCGCAGTCGAAAGAACCTGCAAACAGCCGAAGAAGAAGTTTTCCTGAGTGAGACTGAATTAGCGGAAGGGCATGACTATTTTTCTTTGGGCGGCTACGACATTAGCCAGGATAATCGTTTCCTCACCTATTCTGTTAATACCGATGGTAGTGAAAGATATCAGGTGTTCATTAAGGATTTACAAACTGGCGAGCTGCTACCTGACAACTTAACCGATGCCCAGGGTGGCGCAAGTTTTAGCATTGATGGTAAGTCGCTAATCTATTCCAAACTGGACCCCGTGAAGTGGCGCACAGACAGTATTAACGTACATGTTATTGGCACTGAACAGTCACAAGACTCGGTTTTGCTCGCTGAAGAAGATGATGGGTTTTTTCTGGGTTTTGGTCTTACTAGTGACGAAAAATACTTTGTTTTAGTCAGTTCTCAAGGTGAGGTGGAGGAAACTCATGTCGTTCCTGCAGACAACTTATCTGCAAAACCAACCATGCTGGTTTCCAGGCAGGTAGGTTTTTCCAATTCGGTTGATCATGCAGATGGCCACTTCTATATATTGGCCAATGACTCACATAAGAATTTCAGATTAGCCAAAGTAGATAATAAAAATCCTGCCTATGAAAAATGGCAAACCCTAATTGAAGGCTCTGATCAGCTTTATCTGCAAAGACTGCAAACGTTTAAGAACTTCATTGCCTTACAAGCTCGTGAAAATGGTATAGACCAAATACGTATTCGCCAATACGACGGTGCTACGGAAGACATCAGTTTTCCTGAAGAAGTCTATGCGGCATCGTTAGGCAATAGCGCTGAGTTTGAACAAAATTTTATCCGCATAGATTATGAGTCGATGATCACGCCAGAAAGTGTATTTGATTACGACGTTTCGCAGAAGGAGTTGGTCACCAGAAAAGTTCAAGAAATCCCCTCGGGTTATGATAAATCACAATATGTGACAGAGCGTAAAATGGCTCCGGCAAGAGACGGTGTTATGGTGCCTGTTTCTATTGTTTATAAGAAAGGTTTCAAAAAAGATGCTAGCCAACCGTTATTTTTGTACGGCTACGGCGCTTATGGTCATACCGTTCCGCCTGGCTTTTCAACGCTCAGACTGAGCTTGTTAGATCGTGGTTTTGCCTACGCCATCGCTCATGTTCGGGGCAGCGACATCATGGGCTATCAATGGTATCTAGACGGTAAGCTGAAGAAGCGTACCAACACCTTTAATGACTTTGTCGATGTTGGCAAATATCTGGTCAAAGAAAACTATGTGACTACCGGTAATATCTCTATCGCGGGGCGCAGTGCTGGAGGGGAACTAATGGGTGCAGCAGTGATCCAGGCACCTGAGTTATGGCGTTCAGTCACCCTGGGTGTACCCTTCGTTGATGTACTTAATACGATGCTTGATGCAGACCTGCCATTAACGCCACCGGAATGGCAAGAGTGGGGTAATCCCCTGGAAGATCCTGAGGCTTATGATCTGTTGCTGAGTTATTCTCCTTACGACAATATCGTGACGCGCGAGTATCCACCGATGTTGGTGTCAGGTGGCATTAATGATCCCAGAGTGACTTATTGGGAGCCGGCAAAGTGGACAGCGAAAATGCGCGAGCTTAAGACCGATGATAATCTATTGATCATGCGTATCAACATGGGTGCGGGGCATTTTGCGAATAGCGGGCGATATGGTCGGTTAAGAGACTATGCTGAAGAATATGCTTTTGCGCTCCGGTCCCACGGTGTAACTGAATAGGGTACTAATGAAGCCAATTAGCCATCAGCGTCAGTTCCCAGACGAATAATTCCTAAACGTTGAAGAGATACCGTGACATCATGACCGTCGCCTCTTCTATACTGGCTTTATATACAGTAGTATTCAGCTATTATTCCGCAACCAGAGCATGCATCAATTTATGAAGCTCTATATTGCTGAGAAGCCCAGTCTTGGCCGTGCCATTGCCGACGTCTTGCCCAGGCCACATAAGAAAGGCGACGGATTTATCTCCGTAGGCAATGGCGATTGTGTCAGCTGGTGTGTCGGCCACCTGCTCGAGCAGGCAGAGCCTGACGCCTATGATGCTAAATTCAAAAAATGGCAGCTGGACCACCTACCCATCGTGCCTGAAAAATGGCAACTGAAACCCAGGCCCACCAGTCGTAAACAATTGGCCGTATTGAAGCATCTGGTCAAGGATGCCGACGAACTCGTCCACGCCGGTGACCCGGATCGAGAAGGACAGTTGCTGGTTGATCAAGTTATCGACTATCTCGGCGTCAAGGGTGCCAAGCGCAATTCTATTCAACGCTGCCTAATAAACGATCTCAATCCAGCGGCAGTCACCAGGGCGCTGTCCCAGCTTCGAGATAATCGAGAATTCATACCGCTGTCTACTTCCGCGCTAGCGCGGTCAAGGGCGGACTGGTTGTATGGCATTAATATGACGCGCGCCTTTACCTTGCAAGGTCGCAAGGTTGGCTATCAAGGTGTCTTGTCTGTTGGTCGCGTCCAAACACCTTTGTTAGGTTTAGTGGTGGCGCGTGATATAGAAATCGAACACTTTGTCTCGAAACCTTTTTTTCAGGTCATAGCGAATTTACTGACAAAAGACGGGGTCCGATTCAAAGCACGCTGGCTCCCCAGTGAAGAATGCTTGCCCTGGCAAGATGAAGAAGGCCGAGTGCTGTCACGAGGACTCGCCGAGAACGTCGTCGCGCGCATCGTCAATCAACCGGCCACGGTAACCAGCAGCAGCCGCAAGAAGCGGCTGCAGGCACCGCCCCTGCCTTACAATTTATCCAGTCTTCAGATTGACGGTGCGAAACGGTTTGGCATGAGTGCCAAGGCTGTATTGGATACGTGTCAGAGTCTTTATGAACGGCATAAACTGCTGACGTACCCCCGCTCTGATTCACGTTATTTGCCGGTTGAACATCTTAACGAACGTGCTGCGGTATTGGACGCCATCAAAAACAACAGCAGCACTCTGTCGAGCGCAGTCTCCAGCGCGGACTCGAGTCTGGTTAGCAAAGCCTGGAACGATAAAAAAGTGGAAGCCCACCATGCCATCATCCCGACTGCGCGCAGGATGGATGCCAGCAAGCTGACTAAAGCCGAGCGTGATATTTACGAGTTGGCAGCTCGACAGTATCTGATCCAGTTCTATCCGCATCATGAATCGCAAGAGAGTCAGATCGAATTGTTGATTGCCGGCGGTAACTTTGTCGCCAAAGCCACTGAATCCATTAAGCAGGGTTGGAAAGAATTGTTTCCGAGCAAGAGCTCACATCAGGAAGCGGCGCTTAATAGCCATTTACCTGTGCTGAAAAAAGGTGATGTCTGCAGCTGTGCAGGCGGCGAGATACTGGCGAAGGAAACCTCGCCACCCAAGCCCTTTGACGATGCAAGCTTACTTGCGGCCATGACCGGCATCGCCCGCTACGTCAAGGATCCGGAGATTCGGCGGGTACTAAAAGAAACCGATGGCCTTGGCACGGAAGCAACCCGGGCCAGCATAATTGAGTTGTTGTTTACGCGCGACTTCCTGCAACGCCAAGGCAAAACGATTCGGTCAACGGCGGCAGGTAAGGGTTTGATCAACAGTTTGCCGGCGATGGCGACGACACCCGATATGACCGCTGAGTGGGAAACTCTGCTGAGCGCGATCAGCCGCAAGGAAACGACCTATCAGGCATTCATGTCACCCTTGGAAACCGCACTACGTGACCTTGTCAACCAGAGCCAGATGAAGTCGCTAACCGGCTTGAAGGATATTCCGGCGAAGAGCCCTACCTTCAAAAATCCCACTAAGAAGCCGAAGACCAGACGTCGGACGAAAACACAGTCCTCATAAACCTTACGCTGCCTGATCGGTAATCCGCCCATTATTAACCGAAGCTAAAAGTCGAGGTTAGGCCACCATGGCCAGCTTTTCGAAATGTTGCAGTATTTGTTGCAACACGAGTTTGGCAATATCATCCTGTAGATCAAAGATGTCAGCCATCTGCCGGGCATCGACATTTGATGTGCCAAAGGCGAAGGATAATCCTTTGGACGCAACAGAAATTCCCTCGACTTGTGCTAGTCCGATCAGTAGCTCTTCAGCGGTAAGTGAGTGGAGGTAGGCATCGCGATCAATTCCTGTTCGGAACAGTGCCTGACGAGTACCTGGTGCCATGTGCAGACCGGGTGATAATTCGACTGGTTCGCTGAAGACCGTTAAGATTTTTTGTCACGGCTTAAGGCGTAGTCGATCTACTCGGAATAGCCTTTCGATCTCATCCTTCAGTAATCCTCCGCCCATACACCCTGGGAGTGACTACGGTGAAGATTGACTGACTCATTGCGCAAGTTTACTGATCTTTTGTGGATTCGGTGTCGTGGGTTTGGTTTTGGCGAGATGACGCGCTAGGATCAACTCAACATGGGATTATCTTCAAGCATATTAGAACGCTTTCTCCGATTCGGCTTTACTGCTTCGATTATTCTATTCCTATGCAGCTGCTCCCAGGAATCCTATGAAGCCCAATTTCTAACAAACCCAGAAGCTGCGGGTGATTCCAAACACCCTGCTTCTCTGAACCGTGTTTCATTGCCCCGCGTTTCATGGGACAAGGTAACAGACAAACATACCTGTTATCTCAAGATTCAAAGGCAATGGCGTTCAGCTTTTCGAGTGAATTGTTTCCAAATTGACGGCGAGCTTCATACCCACTCGAATCGATTTGTGGAATACAACCAATGGTTTAGCAGTACGTTTGGCTTTGGCGATGCCTGGGTCTATGTCGTCGCGGAGAAGCCAGACTTGTTGGTCGCCATTGATGGCGAAGTCCACGAGATGCGAGCTGAACTCGTTAGCGATGAAGATCACAGCAATACGATACTGTTGAACCGAGGCTATGATCCGGTTCCAGCGGCCATTCGAGTCTATCGTTTGGCCAATGCGCCTTAAGCCAGGCTGCACCCGCTATTCTAAAACGCTATGGTTTGCGGAATTTCAAAGTCCATCGATCAGTGTTACCAGAAACGCTGTGGCGACCGACTTCATAAAGCAATTCATCGTCTAGCTTATGGTGCAGAGTTGAGAAATCGACAAACTCAAACCCGGCAGCCTGGATTTCCTTAATCGCCAGGACGGGATCAAAGCGGCGGCGGTTTTCATTGTTAGGCGCTTCCATGTGCCGAGCCGTATGGTCAACCACGGCGTAGATACCGCCTTTCTTTAACGCATCGAATGCGAGTTCGTTCATACCAGCCCGACCTTGCTCGTCGAAATTATGATAGTTGCGAAAAGTCAAAATCATGTCAGCTCGCTTTACACCGAGTCCTTCTTTAGGCAACTCCAGGCTATAAAGGCGTGCACCCTCTTCTCGAAATAGACGACCATCTTCTGCGACGATGTTCATATTTTCAAAGCCAGGCTTATCACCTAGTCGCTCTTTTATTCGGCTGGTACCAAACGCAGCATAATATTTTCCGTTCTTAGCTACAGTGGGGGCAAGAAGTTTTGTGTACCAACCACCGCCTGGGACCAGCTCAACAATGGTCATATCGTCACGTAAACCAAAGAACGCCAGAGTTTCAATGGGTTGCCGGTTTTTGTCCCGAGCAACTTCTGCTTCGGTGCGAACATCACTGGTTAGAGCAGCTTCAAGTTTGGCCTTGGTCGCAGCGAATTTATCGCTATGGCCATCCGCATGGCTGAAAGAGGTAAAGGTGAGTAGCGCGAGTAGTCCGGTGATTAACAGTCGGTTCATCAGTGATCTCTTGAGTTGAATAGTGAGGGCGAGGTAATCCTTACTCCGTTACGAGTTTTTTGAGCGCTTGGTTCTCAGGGTTTGTTCAACAAAGGTGTACTTTGTGCGAGGGACTTTAGTATTTTAAGCGTCAGCAACGTGCGAAATTATGTTTCGATATTCGCAGCAGAAACATTTATCGTATTCCCTATGACTAAAGAGAAAGATCCCTTCATGGAAGCCGCTATTGAACAAGCGCGTATCGGCCTGTCTGAAGGCGGCATTCCGATCGGCTCGGTGCTAGTCCACCAGGGCAAGATTATCGGCCAAGGCCACAATCAGCGTGTTCAGTTGGGTAGCGTGATCCGCCACGGCGAAATGGACGCCTTTGAAAATGCCGGTCGCCAATCAGCCTCTGTTTACCAACAATGTGTGCTCTATACCACTCTTTCCCCCTGTCCGATGTGTTCTGGCGCCTCGCTGCTGTATGGCATCCCGAAAATTGTGATCGGCGAAAACCAGACCTTCATGGGCGCCGAAGAAACTCTGCGGACTCATAAAGTCGAACTCATTGTTTTACAGGACCCAGAATGCCTGGAGATGATGCGCAGCTTTATCGCCGCCTACCCGGAGCTTTGGAATGAGGACATTGGGGAATGACGACATCGGGGAATGAGGACATTGGGGAATGACGACATTGGGGCGTCAAAAATACAGACCCCGAGGGTGTTTTTTAGGCTACATTTACGCTGGATTGTTAAAACTTACTGATCGGAGCTCTCTCAATCGTGCATGGTGACACACCATCTACACCGCTGTATCAACCGTTGTGGTGGTTTGTATCAACTATTAGCGTTTGCCTGATTAGGCTTTCGCACCGTACAGGCCGTAGGATGACAGTAGTTCATTCACGTTCTTCTTTGGTGTTTTGGTCAGCTTCTTGATCAGATCAAATGAAACATCGAATATATTATAGCGTTCGCCGATGCTGTCCAGCATCGCCATCCACACCTTCGCCGTCATTTCAGAATCGTATAGTGCACGGTGAAAGTTGCCGTCGCTCTTAATATTACAGAAGCGTACTAGTTCGCCCAGCTTGTGATTATACGAATCTTGAAAAATACGCCTTGAGAGTAAAAGGGAGCACGAAAACTCCCCGGCATAATCACGACCCGCACGATCAAATTCTGCTTCCAAAAAGCGTTTATCAAACGATGCGTTATGGGCAATTAAATTATCGTCTGCAATAAAGTCAGCAAAACGATTCATTACCTTTTCGCATGAGTCGGCATCTTCCAGCATACGGTTAGTAATGCCCGTATAGTCCTCAATAAAGCCGCTCAGCCGTTGGCCGGGATTCATCAGCTCTTGAAAGCGCTCAGTCACTTCGCCATTGACTAAACGCACAGCACCGATTTCAATCGCTCGATCGCCCATATCTGGAGATAATCCCGTGGTCTCGAAATCGAGAATGACCAAACTGTTTGCACTCATAGCTAAATATTTGCCTATTCCCATGACATTCTTAACGACAAAAGCTAACGACTCAGCAGGTCTTTTAAACCCACTTGGATGCCGCGCGCTATGGTACCTCGAATACTGCAGCAATAAGGTCAGGGTGTCAGATTTTCCAGCCAAATGGATTCAATGGCATCTGCTGGCGTGAAGCCAAACACACTCGCGTAGAAAAAATATTCCAGCTTAAGGTTTCTCTTAATGTTCTTAGCCTGACGAAAGCCGTACGGCTCGCCGGCGAACGGCACATAAGCAACAGGCAGCCCTTTGTTGCGCAACAGATCGACCATCATCTCGGCTTGATTTGGCGGTACAACCTGATCTTCCAAGCCCTGGAAGAAAATGCAAGCAGCGCTCGGTTGGTCTGCGTGATGCGCCGGCGTTGAAGACATCAGTGAATGTCACCGCGTAATCGGGATGATCCCAGGACATGAATGCCAGTTGATTGCCGTCGTCACTTAAAGCCGGTGAGCTTAAAAATCGTGACCTTCCGCGAGGCGAATAAGTGCGCCGTCGATGAGGCTAACCGTGGCGATAAAGTTGATGTGCCAAGGCCAATGCTGCCATGAATGGATATATTGAGCTGCGGTTGTGCTAAATTTGGAAGTATTCTGAACTCGAGCCTGTTTATCATGACACATCTTGCTGATTCCTTTGACCCTGGCTATACCGTTGAGGGTGCCAAAGGTCAGCTCGCTCATCCTGATGCCATCACGCATTCGGAGCGTTTGGTGAACAAGCTCTACAACGTGGGCGATAAGGCTTGGAGTCTCGTTGGTAACGGTTTGTCGAATCAATCCTTTGTAGAGGGTCCGGAAGGGCTCATTGTTATTGATACAGGTGAGTGCAATGAAGAGATGGCATCCGCGCTGGCTGAAATCAGGAAGGTGACCGATGCACCGATCGCAGCCTGTTTGTACACGCATTTTCACTATGTCGGCGGTACGCAAACTGTTCTAAATGAAAAGCCAGATATACCGATCTGGGGTCACGCCGGTATCGAAGCGAATCTAAAGCGGTTCGGTGGGGAGGTGGGTCCCCGTGGTTCTCGAGGTTTAGTTCATCAATTCGCAGTCATGATGCCTGAAGAGGGTCCCGATGGCGTTGTTAATGTTGGTTTAGGAAAATTCTTCCGCAACCCTGATCACGCCCCTTTTACAAATGGTTATGTTCCTGCTGGCAATACCTTTACTGATCCTGTCGTTACTTCAATCGCGGGGCTGGAGGTTCACTTTTACCCCGCACCTTCAGACGCTTCGGATTCAGCGACTATTTGGTTTCCTGAGCTGAAATTGGCTGTCAATAATCTACTTTGGCCGACTCTGTTCAATGTGTTCGCGATTCGGGGCGAGGAATATCGGGATCCAAGGGTCTTGCTGACAGGTCTCGATCAGCTCGCCGAACTAGGGGCAACTAACTTGATTGGGGCGCATGGACCACCTATTGAAGGTGGATTGTTGGTTGCAGAATGTATTCAGGGTTACAGAGACTCTATTCAGTTTCTCTGGGATCAAACGGTACGTTGCGCTAATCGTGGGCTCACGCTGAATGAAGCAGTTTTAGCAGTGCAACTGCCTGATGATTTCAAAAAGCATTTCACCACTCGCCAATTCTATGGTGTCGTTGAGCATCATGTACGGCAGATCTACACGGGACTTTTTGGCTGGTTTGATGAAGATGAGGCGAATCTGTTCCCGGTACCCGGGCCTGACCGTGCACTAAAACTGATTGACGGTTTTGGCGGTATTGAAAACGTTAGAACCGCCATCGATAACGCGATGTTACAGCAGGATTATCGTTGGGCAATTGAGCTTGCATCCTGGCTGGTTCGATCAGAATTGAACGACAAGGGCCGTGCAGATGGCGGTGAGGCCGAGGATCGACTGCGGCTTGCGTCAGCGCTACGCGGTGTCGCTCAGTCAACCACGTCAGCGAATGTGCGTAATTGGTGTATTACCCGCGCACTTGAGCTCGACGGTTCAATCAATCTAGAACGCTTTCGTCAGCATAGATTCTCTAAACATGATTTGCTGACTAAACCGGTTGCTGAGTCTCTGCCGCTGTTGCGCGTACTCTTGATTCCTGAAAAAGCCGCCAAGCTACAAACAGAAATCGCCGTAAAATTTGATGATGAGACTCAAGCGGGATTGATTCTAAGGCATTCGGTTGCAGTACCTTGCTCCGGTGACAATGCGTCCGTTGTTATTGAAACGACCCGGCGGGCTTGGGCCGAAGTACTCGGCGGCAAGCTGAATCTGACTCAGGCGATCGCAGACGGTTCATTCAAGGTCAGCGATGTCGATGAAGTCGTGGCAATTATGCGCTGCTTTGACCTCCAAACATTACAAGCGTGAACGATAATGAGTGACATTCCAAAACCTACGCCGGCTTTTGATGGTCGAGTCAAACGGCTCTTTGATGATGCCGAACCGAGGAAATTACCTCTCGATAAAAAGGCCAAGGGCTCACCCAATATCCTATTAGTGATGCTCGACGATGTCGGCTTTGGTACCTGTAGTACTTTTGGCGGACCAATACCTACGCCGGGCGTAGATAAAGTGGCCGCCGCGGGGTTGAAGTACAACCAATTCCACACAACCGCACTATGTTCGCCAACCAGAGCGTCCCTGCTGACAGGGCGAAATCATCACAGTGTTCATATGGGTGGCATTACCGAGATTGCAAATAGTTTCCCAGCCTATGACAGTGCAATACCACCGGAATCAGCGACGATAGCGGAAATACTGAAGCAGAACGGCTACTCGACGGGGTGTTTCGGTAAATGGCATCTAACGCCCTCTTGGGAACAGAACCCGGCCGGCCCTTTCGATCGTTGGCCAACGGGGCTTGGGTTCGAACGTTTCTACGGCATTATTGGTGCCGAAGCTTCACATTGGGAGCCGCCAGTTTACGATCAAACCACCCCGGTTGAGCCGCACCTAGGTAAACCTGGTTATCACCTCAGCGAAGATCTCGCCGACAAGGCGATTGAGTGGATTGCCAAACAACAGGTTTCAGCACCAGACAAACCTTTCTTCTGCTATTTCGCTCCTGCAGCAGTTCATGCGCCTCACCATGTTGCCCCGGAATGGAGTGATCGGTTTAAAGGCAAGTTTGATCAAGGTTGGGATGGACTGCGCCAGCAGATATACGATCGACAGCTTGAGCTTGGTGTGATCCCCGAGGGGACGGCATTGACGGAACGACCTGAAGAGGTGCCCGCTTGGGATGAATATCCCGATCGCTACAAGCCTGTGGCGTCTCGATTAATGGAAGTTTTTGCCGGTTTTATGGCGCACACGGATGCGCAGGTAGAGCGTGTTATCGACCATCTAGTTGAGCAGGATATTTTTGACAACACGCTCGTTATCTATCTTACCGGCGACAACGGCGCTTCGGCCGAAGGAACAGTCCACGGCGCATGGAGTGCGCCGTCATTTCAAAATGGTGTGCATGAGGAGCCGGAATGGTTGCTTGAGCGAATGACAGACTTCGGCACTGATAAGTGCGAGAACCACTTCAATGTAGGTTGGGCGTGGGCACTGGATTCGCCTTTTCAATGGATGAAACAGGTTGCATCTCATTTTGGTGGTACTCGAAATGCCTTGGCGGTTTCCTGGCCCGCGGGCATTGAAGCCTCAGGTGAACTCCGGTCTCAGTTCCACCATGTAATTGATGTGTTCCCCACAATCCTCGAGATAGTTGGGCTTGAAGCACCTTCAAGGGTGAATGGCATCGAGCAGGATGAGATTCACGGTACGAGCATGGCGTACAGTTTTGAAGACGCTAAATCGGCAAGCACGCATACGACCCAGTATTTCGAAATTCTTGGCAATCGTGCGATTTATCATCAAGGTTGGATGGCATCTTGTTTTCACGGTCGTTTGCCATGGATCCGATTTGCAGGGTTCGATTTTGATGGTGAGCAGGAAGTCTGGGAGCTTTATGATATCGCTAACGATTTTTCACAGGGGTACGACCTTGCTTCGACGCACCCAGAAAAACTTGACGAATTGAGGGCGCTTTTTGAAGTTGAGGCACAACGGTACGGCATCTACCCACTAAGGGATGCTTCTGCCAGAAGAGGCGGGGAGTACGCTGTACCGCATTCTCTGGAAGGGTATGAGCAGATGACCTATGGTCCAATGCATGTGCGCTTGCCAGAACACGGCGTGATAAATCTAAAGAACACGTCCTATCGCATCAGTGCTGTTGTTGACGTTATTGCCGACGCAACAGGGGTTATTACCTGTCAAGGTGGCAATATGGCGGGCTGGAGCCTCTATCTTGATGAATCGTCACGGCCGAGTTTTGTCTATAACTGGTTCGGACACAAATTCACGACCCTGGTTGGACCGGCACTAACAGCCGGGCACCATGAAATCGTGGTGGACTATCTGCACGATGGTGGCTTTGCCGCAGGCGGCCAGGCGACACTGGTGATTGATGGGGACGCGGTTGCAACAGCACGTATCGAGAAAACGGTCCCGATCATTTTTTCAATGAGTGGTGAAACCTTCGATGTTGGCCGCGACACAGGTTCGCCCGTTGGAAAGTACCCGCACAATTTCCCCTTCTCCGGTGCTATTCAAAGCGTGACATTGCATCGCTTGTCGAACACCAGCGATGAAGTTAAGGCACTAGAAAAGCGCGGCAGGTTTCTGGCGGGATTGAGTTCGCAGTAAGCGTATTTAACTGACGCCCTTACTGAGTGTTAAGTTTAGCCTGGCCTGCCGCAAGGCGCGTGAGGTATGCCGCTTACCACAAAGCGGAAATCAGGTAGGTAATTTTTTTGCCCGCGATCTCGGTCGCGATTTCATGATCTTCTGCTAGCGTCATTAGTGACTGGCCCAGCGGCGAACTCGCCGTAATCACCGTGATGTTGAATCCTTCAAAGGCAACCATGTGGCCACCTGCCGAGGGTCCGATAAACACATATCGATCTGAGCCGGCATTATCTTTAAGGGCGACCAGCGATCCCACCTCAATTTGATCATGGGGTTGAATCGCTTTCTGCAGTTCTATGAAATCCGCCATCGCTTTCGCTAACTGAACGACCCGCTCTGATTGGCCGTGTGCCAGGTAAGCCGCCTCAAGCCCCAGCGTGTCATACTTGTTTTCTGCAATATTCTGTTTGTCAGTCGCTGTCGCGCGGGCTTGATCCGCAGCAACTGATGCGGAATTCACAGCCGCCTCCAATTGGCTGACAATCACCGCGCAAAGAACTGATTTATCCATCGGACGTCTAACCATCATTTTATTTTAACCAAAGATACGAGAGGAATGACACTTTCTGAAGGTTGGTCACCGCATTGCCTCACTAAAATGTACACCAACTAGGTATCGTTGCCTCATCTGCAGTCACACTACTCGACAGCAAGAGAGGGAGATTGGAAGGATGGATTCGATGAGCCTGGCTTCCCGTAGGGAGCTAGTAAACAGTGTCCGATCAAAACACAGCGCTGCAAGGACCCTCAAAGGCAAAATATAGGATGGGTTTTTGAACACTTCAGATTTGACGACGCCGTCGAAGTCTCGCAGCAGCAAGGTGTACGATTGGCAAGTATTGCAGGCGTTGATCACTGTCTGGTGTACAGCCAACCAAATCTGCTCGAAACGCTTAGTGTCCTTCCGGCCAGATCTTATTTCAGTGATGGAGCATCACGGTCACTTGCGTTTACCAGCCGATGTACGCAAACAGCTACTTGGCATCAGCGCAGCGACAATCGATAGAATGCTGCGATCCGAGCGAGTTAAGCGCAACCTGGGTGTTAGCACAACCCGTCAGGGAAGTTTGTTGAAGAACCAAATCCACGTGCGTACGTTCGCAGACTGGGATGGTGCCAAAGTATCAAAGAAACACGATTTGGCTAAGACGCCTTACCAACGCCCTTTATTGTCCGAACATATTACCCAGGAAAGGAAAGACGCGCTGACATCAGAATATGGGGCGACCGATCCAGTGAAATTATTGGCTCAACTAGAATCGTTTCAAGATGCACTCGGGCATTTATGAGGCTAACTCATAATACAATCGGGACGCGGGTACGGTCGTTGTAAACTCTGTATTTCCTGAGTCAGGTTTAGGTGGCCAATTACAGGTTGTCGCTAAAACCATTGCGGCACGTAATCAGCGTGGTAAAAACCGAGGCAGCGCTGCTCTGGTACAAATTTTTCTGTCGGCGTAATCGACCAGCAACATATGCGGCAGAGTCAGCGCCGCCAGACCAACAAAGGTTAGCTGGACCATTGCGGTGTCAGACGAACCCTGTAAATAATAGAAAATGATTGCTGTGCTAATCCAAGCCAAACAGCTGTAGATGGCGGCTTCTGCAAGACTGCGGTTGCGCTCTGGTTGTGCCAGGCTATGCCATAGCCGCAGCATGTGACCCCGACTGTGCCAGAGACAAAAATAGAGCGAGAAGCTTATTAGTGGGGGCAGCATACTGACTAGCCCAACCAGTATCAGCAGACTGACTAATGTCTTGCGGTACTGCGGTCTGCTGTAGGCGTAACCGCAGTAGCATGTAAGGCACAATATCCAGGGTAGCAATAAATAGCTGATCCCCGACATCACTAGACCAGCATTGTCCGCACCAACGAGAATGGCAAAAATTGGCTCTACTAGTAATGGTTGCAGGCTAGGAATTGCAATGCAGACCAGGCCTCCATGAGCCAGCCAAGGCAGCCAATTACTTCCACTATCTACGATATCGCTGGCACCAAAGTGTAGCGCTGAAATCAGTAAGAATACCACCAGGCTGGGTAGTGGGAATAGCCACCAAAGCACGGCAACCAGTGCTGCCAGAGCAATATATAGAATGTGAAAGCCCAACCAGGGAACGAGTCCCTTAGGCCAACCAATACGCCTCGCCACTGCGCCATCGAGACCACCATGAGGCACACCTAATAATAAGATGGCGGCGATCGCGATCATATCCCAGGTATTCATGACCGAAAGACCTGTCTTAAAAAGGCGATTTTGGGCATCGCCATTATCACCTTGGCCCAGTCAATGATTGTGGCAGAGCCGAGCATAAAGCGCGCAAAGCCATTGGCATCTAAAGCCTTGGCGGTGCGCATCATCAGGGAAACCCCCAACTCTGGCTGTGTCATAAGTACGCGATTAAATATCTTGTCCATACGGATTAATGCGGGTGAAATAGGGGCTGGCACAGAGTATTGACCCGTGTTGATTCCCTTAGCTAATTTAGCAATCTGTGTCTGAATCCCTGTAAAGGCATATCCAGAAGACAGCCGCACTGCACCACTGGCAGCGCCGATAGCAGCAATATCGTGATCCAACGGGGTTACCGTTTGCATCGGAATCACGCCAGTTTCTTCGCCCAATTTTTCTTCTATCTCGATATTCTGCTCGCGCAGCCATTGACTAATAGCCTGCCGATACCAGTCTTTGTCCTCCAAAGTTTTAGAGATCATGGTGGATTCGATCAACAGCCTGCGGTCAGAGAAAGGCAGCACATAGATAAAATGTAACCCCCGAGATTGGTCGACACGAAAATCCATTAATGTTGCAATCTGAGGATCACTAATAGCGGATTTGGTGCGTATCTCCCAGCCGAGAAAATGTTGTTTAAGGCTATGCTTGGCCATTTTCGGTGGACGACTATCATACATTTGAGCGGCTTTGTAATGCGCGCCAGCAGCGGTGAATGAGCCGCCACTACCTGCGGCGACAATATCCACTGCTTGCGCTCGAATAAGATCGACACCCTGTGCCAGTTTGCTTTCGCATTGCGCCATGTATTGAGCAGAACTAAGACTTGTATAGCGATACTGATCACTACAACGGAGTACCTCAGTTTGATGATCAATCAGTCGCCACTGCTTCCAACTACCTTTAGTCGCAGCGGCGAATAGTTTTTCTTGATTGCTATCAGCCCATAGCGCCCAGCTGCAGTCGCGCTCTTCGGGGGTGCGTGGTTCTACAACAACAGCAGAACAATTGTTTAGCTTAGCGGCAAGCGTGATGCCAGAGCTGCCTCCACCTATAATGGCAATATCCAGTTCCGTGACTTTATGCATATCGTCACTCAGTTTGGACACCCGCCAGACCCTGCAGATGTTGGTGTAGCTGTTTTTTATGAGCGGGCACTTCTAATGGTTTTAGGTCCCAGAGACAGCGCAGGCTGAGGAGCACTTTTTCTGGTTTGGTGACAAAGACCCGACCTTGCCACCAGGGCAGACTGCGACGTTTCAATACCCAGCCAATCTGTCGATAAACGCGTAATGCAATAATTATAGAAAGCCGCGATCGAAAAGGCAGTAGCTGAACACCCAGTAAGGCACTTTGATAATAGTCTTCGGCAAGATCGAGCAGCCGGTTTACTGCAGTGGCGACGGACTGGTGGCTAGCGATATCTGCCTTAGCTATTTCTGATGCGGGTAGGTTCACCCAGGTGGCTGGCAGATAACGACGGCCCATTTTGGCATCTTCCAACACGTCCCTAGAGATATTCGTCAGTTGCATCGCAATACCTAGATCAATGGCAAAGCTATCGGCACGCTGCACCCTGCAATTAAGCACGCGGCACATCATTAGGCCCACAGTACCGGCCACAGCATGGCAGTAACGAAGCAATTCAGCCTCATCGCGAACAGCGGTAGGTTGTTGGTCTTTAAGCATGCCGTCGAGCAGCTCTTGAGCCACTATCAGCGGAATATTGTATTCTTCAGCGAGCTGCATAAAGGCTTCAACTTCTGGTCCTGCAGGTCTGTTACTGCCATCGACGCGCGCGCGAATAGTAGTAAGAGATTCCTCGCGATCAGGAAGATCTCCATCGGCTAGATCGTCGACAAATCGACAAAATTGGTAGAGTTGTGCCGCGCGATCAGCCAGTTTAGAACCGAGGAATAAGCTTGCCCAGTAAAATGACTTACTGTTGCGAGCAAATATTTTCTTTGGCGGCGAGTTTCTCATTGCCTATCCGCCGGACCCAACCTCAACACCAGTGAGTAGTTCCTCGACCACTTTGGCAGAGCTGACGACGCCTGGCAGTCCTGCCCCCGGGTGAGTTCCAGCGCCGACAAAATAGAGGTTCGAGATTGCACTGTGGCGATTGTGAAAACGAAACCATGCGGATTGAGTTAGCTGCGGTTGAATGGAAAAACCGGCACCGTGCATCGAGCGATAGTCCTTTGCAAAATCCTCTGGCGTCATCCAAAAGACTTCTTCGATCACTGATGATAGTTCTGGCAGTATAGTTTCTTCTAACGCATCGATGATTCTGTCACGCAAATGTTCTGCTTCAATGCTCCAGTCTACATCGCCCTGCAGGTTTGGTACTGGGCATAGAACATAGAATGATTCGCAGCCCTCGGGTGCGAAGCTCTTATCCGTTGCTGTTGGACGATGTACATACAGACTAAAATCGTCACTCAACTGTTTGCTTTCAAAAATTTCGGCAAGCAACTCTTTAAATCGAGCACCCATCCAAATGCTGTGGTGAGCAACATCTGGATAAAGTTTTTTAGTGCCAAAGTACAAAACATAGAGGCCCATACTGTATTGCTTTTTGATGCTCGGTATACCGAACTTGGTTTTGGGCAGTAGGTGCTGATAACAAGTCTCAGGGTCGCCACCAAAAACGACCAAATCTGCGTTAATAGTCTGGCTATTGCTTAGCCGAGCTCCCGTCGCTCTCTTGTTGGCAACGACGATTTCGTCCACATCTGCGTTGAGCACAATGTTGATACCCTGACGCTCCATAAGCGCACCTAGCTCTTCGACTAGTTTACCTGTGCCACCCATACAGAAAAATACACCCCAGCGACGTTCAAGATAGTGGATTAGGGTGTAGATGGCCGTGGTCCTAAACGGATTCCCCCCAACCAATAATGGGTGAATAGAAAAGGCCTGGCGAATCAGTGGATGCTTCAAATGGCCATTCACCATCTGTGAAACGGTTTTATAACATTTCAATATAAGCAGTTCAGGGACCTGCTTAACCATATCCCAGATTCGAGTAAAGGGGCGATGGACAAGCTGCTTAAAGCCGATGTCGTAAACTTTTTTAGATTGCTCTAGCAGCCTTAGATAGCCATCGGCATCGTCTGCACTAAAACGTCGTATCTCAGTCAGCGTATCTTCAACACTCGCGCGATAGTCGAATTGCCTACCGTCGGCAAAGTGAAAGCGATAGAAGGGATCCAGGGGGACGAACTCTAGGTGATCATTGAGTTTTTCACCAAACAGTTCAAATAATTCATCAAACAGAAAAGGCGCTGTGATAACGGTGGGTCCCGCGTCATGACGATAACCGCCTCTTTCGAATACCTGGGCTCGGCCACCCAAAGCACCGAGGCGTTCGAGCAACGTTACCTGATAGCCTAAAGCTCTAAGTCTTAACGCTGTTGCTATGCCTGCGAAGCCCGCACCTATTACTAGGGCTGTTTTATCGACGCCAAATGCTTTTCCGATCAAGCCATCTGCCCCTGGCGTTTACTGACTTTTTTTTGATTTACGGATGCAACCAGCCTGATGGCGACTGGTCGAAGTTGTGCCGGCAATGTATTTACCAGTTGATCTGCCTCTAGCAACCAGTAATCCACTGTCTGATTGGCTTGCGAAATCACTTCATTAGAGGCGATACGTCGCTGCCAATGAGCTAGCAGGCTTTTGTCTTCAGACTGATACCAAATATTGAACTCATCTCGACCAAGTCCTTGCTGGGCGAAAAGACTGATCACCAGGTTCGGTTTGCGACCGGCTAAATCACTTGAGCGGTGACTGGATGGAATAATATCGTCGATGTCATTACGCCCTTGATAGGCCAGTGCGCAAAAACCGACCAGGCGTTCTAAATCACCCAGAGGCTCTATGTGACCGAAGCTTTTACTCAACCCCGCTATTAACGCGGCGCCTTTGATGGGGGCAATTAATAAGGGTGCAGTTTTGCCTTTAGCAATTCGCTGCCAATCTTCTATAACGGCAACGTGGCGCTGGCTAATATCAGAAATTTGACCACTGCAGGTTTCCTGCATTGCCTGAGCCAGAAGTGCGACAAGCGGACCACCGTAATGGCTGTTTCTGGCAGCCAGCTCAAAAGCTTTAGCAACCATCCAGTCTCCGAGGCAGAGTGCCATATCAGAGCCAAAGTGTTCGTGAATACTCTCTTGTCCACGTCGAAGAATACTGGCGTCGCTAATATCATCATGTATCAATGACGCGTTATGTAGGAGTTCGCAGGCGGCGGCCCAATGCAAATTATCATGCTCACCTAAGCCCAATGCTGCACCACTAGAGAATGCAAGCTGCGCTCTAAAGGACTTGCCAGGATGCTTAAAATGGTAACTAGCGGCTTGTTCAAGGTTACTACCCGCATGGGGCATTTCGCGTTGGTATAAAGCATCTAGCGATCGCAATACTTGTGCTTCACCTAATATTACTGGGGACATTATTAGTACCCTTAGAAAACGTGGCTTACGATTTGTTACTTAATCTATTTTGTTGTTTGGATAGAAAGGACCAGCATTGCTGGCCCTTTCAATCTTTCAACGTCTTAGCTTGCTGTTACGGTCTTGCTTGCTTGATCTTCAGTGTCAGCTACTGCAGCTGCCCAGATAATAAGACCAAAGGCAATCTTGTTTACGAAGTCGGCTACGTTATAAATAATATTCATAGCGCCGACATCCGCGCCACTCGTGAAGTAACCAATGAAGTAACCTATTGGATAGATTGCCCAACCGATCGTCACAATAAGACACATTGCTTTGAAAGCCTTTTGGACATGAACATTGGCCAATCCAGCATTAATTTGGCTGGCTTCACCTTTGAAGATCTCCCAGATGATGTAGCCCCAAGCTGCCATTGCTGGGACAAACGCTATTCTTGCATCCATCAGCCCGACTTCACCGGCATAACCAAATCCAAGCATCGCAACAGTTCCGAGCAGTAATCGCCAGAAAACGCCAGGAGGAACTTTCGCGACGGCAGACAAAATTAAGTAGAACTCAATCATTAGCAGCGGCACTGTCAGCAACCAGTCAATGTAACGGAATGCTGTTGGTGACTCGCCTGTAGAGACCCAAACGTCGCGCATGTAAAAGTAGTGGACTGCAGCAATGAGCGTGACAAGCCCTGACACAGTGAGAGATGTTTTCCATTTACCGGCGACGCGATCTCGCTCGATAAAGAAGAACGCTGTGGCAGCAACCAGTGCCATGGATATTAACCAAAAAGACATACCAACATAGTCGTCAGGTGGTAACAAGTCAGTCATACGTATAACCTTTGTTTATAAATAGTTTGTGCTATTCGGATTAAGCAAATTTAGTAACATCTAAAAAATGCATTACCCCCCCCACAACTAGCCTAGTTTCCACGTACTCGGGAACTAAGATTCGTCGTTTAGGATCTACGCAGCATGTTTACGATCGGATCAAGTTGTCTGAGGTATCGCAAGGCTTTGCCAAAAAACCAATTTCGAGTAATTCATTACTGTTAAAAATAGGGTGATCCAATTTCGCTAATGAAAATAGTCGATAGGCAAAAAGAGATAGTGAGGATGTTCGGCGTGGTATTTATACAGATACCACGATATTCCAGCGTGGATTCAATAATTCGAAACACAACGAGATTGCGAGCTAGAAATTCTCTAGTATTCGTGGCTGTTATAGTTGAAAAATTCTACAGGTCCTCCAGGAGACTGGGCGTCCCCGACTGGGCGTCCCCGACTGGGCGTCCCCGACTGGGCGTCCCCGACTGGGCGTCCCCGACTGATGCGCTTTGATAGAAGTATCTCGAGAAAGGCGGTTTTGTAATTCAGGCTGCAAAGTCAGTCTGCAAAGCCCGCCTGAAAAGCCCGTCTTGGTGTTCCATACCGATTGGCTGAAGGAAGGGTTGGAAGAGACAAATGTTACGTTTGATTGTATTCACTTGCTGGCCGCTCAGTTCGATGTCAGCAAATTTGTAACCCTGTCGCGAGTAGCTGCTTTGAGGAAAACCGGAATCCACTCACGCCGAACCAATATACCTATCAACCCAAAACCTCAAACGCCCGATATTCAGATCACTATCCCGAGTCCAAAGTTATGGTCTAGAAACTCGCCTTATTCCTCGTTTAAGCTTCAATATGGCTTTTACTTCCTTGTCCAGTTTCGCCGTTGCGGTGGAGAAAGCAATCGAACTCAGGGATAAGATTTTTCGATCCAAAAGGTCTAGAGCCTCAACGGCGTATACATTAAAAATTTCTCTCAATGTCCAACTCACACCTTTTTGTACATGGTAGCCTTCATCATTCAATAATGGCTCTACAAAGTGAATCCATTCATCGAGGGGTAAAATTGAATTTCGTTTACTGGAATCCTCAATGAGACCGACGACTGATTGTCGACGTTTCCACGGTGATTTCGCCGTATTACATTTCTCATAAAGAGGGAGTATGCAATCAGGATTATCTTCGACAACCAGAGCATAGATTTTAGATAGATCATGACTATGCTCCCAACAGTCACATCGCGAAACCCAGTTCTTTATTTTGTTGAACTCTATTCGAGTAATAGTTTTGTGCTGGTAATAGTAGAGAGCTTGATGAGAGACCTCGTGCCACGTGGACTTCTTCCAAATATAGTCCCAGTGCTTTATCAGCTCCGCTGGAGGCAGTTCATAAAATTCGTAACCCTCCTTTGCTATCCTGCGTATTAGAGGAACCCGGACGACAAATCGACGAAAACCCATTGGGGAAACTATCTCAGAACCGTTGGAGAGTTCTCTGGTTCTTTCAGTAACAACATAAAGAGATTCAGCGAATTCCATTCGATCTACTCCATGCTAATTCGTGAACCAAGCGTATATAAACAAACAATACTCGCTCAATAGATACAGAGTTTTCTTGAACTAAGGATTGCTCATACTCAACCATAGGAAATGTATCCTAAATGAGAATGGTGAATTTAAATCACGCTGGGACCAGATTTCAAAATCATCCCCAGCGCGAAATTTGTGATCGAGCACTGAGATTGAAAGTCCCCATGCTTTGTGGCCGTTTCACAGTTTTTTCGTCTACCAGCAAGTATCAAGTTGGGCAGCACGATATAATAACGATATCCAAAACTGGTCAGAATTATGAGCGAATCCATTCAACCCATTCAACCCATGCAACTCATACAAGAACGTCTCGAACTCGTGCGTCAGGAGATGTCGAAAGCAAACCTGGACGCTTTTATTATCCCCCGGGCGGATGAATATCTGGGCGAATATGTCCCACCTCAAAACGAAAGGCTGGCCTGGATCAGTGGGTTTACAGGGTCAGCGGGTACAATCGTGGTGCTGATGGATCGGGCGGCGATATTCGTCGATGGCCGTTACACGATCCAGGTCAGACAGCAGGTTCCAGAAGCTTCCTTCGAGTTCCATCATCTGATCAATGAGCCTCCCGACGACTGGCTGCGTGAAACATTGGCAGACAACTCAAAGGTCGGTGTCGACTCTCGCATGCACACACTCGCCTGGTTTCAGACAATCCAGCGCACACTCAGTAAGAACAATATTGAACTCGTTGAACTTGTTGCATTAGGTGCGCAAAGCGAGAACCCGATAGATTTTCACTGGCACGACAGACCCGAACCCATTCACCGTCTGGCCATGTTGCTTGGTAGCGAATACACCGGCGCTACGAGTGAACATAAACGTCAGCTAATTAGCGAAACCATACGGCAATCCGGTGCCGACATCGCTTTAATAACACAGCTGGATTCAATCGCATGGCTATTGAATATTCGCGGCAGTGATGTCCCGAGGCTTCCAGTAATACTCGCATTTGCAACGTTAGACAGTCGGGGCAACATGATCATTTACACGGATCCCCGGAAACTTCCGGATGGTTTTTCCAAACATGTCGGAGCAGGCGTCACCGTTCAGGATGAAAGCGAGCTTGCGGATTCTCTGAAAAAGCTCGGTAGGCAGGGTAGCCGAGTCATGGCTGATCCAATATTGGCTAACGCCTGGTGCCAGCTTCGGTGTCAGGATGCCGGCGCTACCTTGATTGCAGCCACGGATCCGGTGGTCATCCCCAAAGCCCAGAAAAATGCCGTGGAACTGGACGGTATTCGGAACTGCCATGTAAGAGACGGTAGCGCCGTGAGTCGTTATCTCGCCTGGATAGATCGCGAAGTATCAGCAGGGAATCTTTATAACGAGGCGCAACTCGCCGACAAGCTAGAGGCATTCAGACGCGAGCTTGACGATATGCATGACCTTTCATTCGACACCATATCCGCCGCAGGCGCTAACGGTGCACTCTGTCACTACAACCATATGAACGGCACCCCAGCCATACTCGAGATGAACAACCTCTACCTGGTTGATTCGGGCGGGCAGTATTCAGATGGCACCACTGATATCACTCGAACCATCATTATTGGCACACCGACTGATGAACACCGAAAGATGTTCACGCTGGTGCTGAAAGGACATATTGCTCTGGCACGCGCTGTTTTCCCTAAGGGGACTTCCGGCGTGCAACTCGATGTACTGGCCAGGCAGTTTCTGTGGCAAGAAGGGCTGGATTACGATCACGGCACCGGACATGGCGTTGGCGCTTTTCTAAGCGTTCACGAAGGCCCACAGAGAATTGCCAAGTCAGGTCCTCAGCAGGAACTGTTAGCTGGCATGGTGGTTTCAAATGAACCGGGTTACTACCAAGAGGATTGTTTTGGTATCCGCTGCGAGAACCTCGTCATCGTCATCGAGCGGGAAGATGGCTGGCTTGCCTTCGAGACGATCACCCTTGCCCCATTTGATACTCGGCTGGTTGATACGTCCATAATGAGCCAGGCAGAGATCGATTGGCTAAACGATTACCATTGTCAGGTTCACCAGAAACTGTCACCACTGCTTGAGGCCGTTGACCTTGAATGGCTCGAACGCTTCACTAAACCCGTGCTATATAGAAATACGTCAGTGTGATCAGTGATTTGAAACCAGTTGTGGGTCAGATACTGAAAGCGTGTAACTATCTCAATACCACCCGGTTCTATCTCTCTAAGAAAGCATAGGAAAGCGCCCACTGCATTGCCATTCTGGATAATAGAGAAAATCTGACGAACTGAGAGAAAAACAACATGAATGGAAGTCGTTAGCGGCGTATTGAACAAGCTTGAGTTGCCATTGATAGTAACAAAGAAGAAAAACGACGTTCTATGGTTAATATCGAGCTATGAATCCCAACTTACTTGGAAGGGGGAAGGTGTTGAAATTGAAATTTATCATAAAAATTATGTGGTGACGGGTTTACACGGAGACAGTATTGCGAGGCTGGATTTCGAAAGATATACACGGGCAAAAACTTAAGCAGCTCCAGTATTCCTTATTATAAAGACTACTACTTCCAGGTCTGTCATCTTGCCGCCATAATCTCGTCAAGAGAATTCGGGCTACTAGGTGTAACCAAAACTAATGATGCCTGGTTAGCTGGCTTACCTGCGAAGGGACAATCACTGCGACGATTTTTTGATCGCGGACCATGAATTCGCTAGAATCTAGGTGGCTGCAAAAACCGGCGGTAGCCTCGGACATCAAGCCAGGCCACGAACACCGTGAGGAGTTGATAGGCCTCCCCAAGAAGCGCAATTAGCGTAATAATAATGCCCAAGGTACCGACAGTCCTATCCTCCACAAAAGTGACCTCGACCTAGATTGAACCAAAAACAAGTACGAGACCTGCTAACAATGGAAAAAGGATCGAAGTGTAAAAATCGCTGTACAGATTTCAATTCGCGTGGCGCGCAACATCCGCGAGTAAGTCGTATTCCTTGAGTTGAAAGGAAGTCACTATCGCTAACATCGATAAAATAGACACAGTAATGACACCCAAAAAAAGAAGTGTTCCCCATCTGTGTGTAGGAAAGGTAGGTCCACCAAGTTTTAGGACTTGCATTAACCGCGGACGTTCTGCTTTCAGGTTAATGTCAGTTTCTTGAGCATTTAGGACCCGGAGCCTTAGTTGTTGGTTAATACGTTCAGTGACTCCTGGAAACCTGACTTCCAGGACTGCTAGGCTGATGCCAACAGCTTCGAGCGAAAATGTGAAGTATTGTAAAAATGAAGCGCGTTCAATCTCGAAAAAGATCATAGAGAAGACTTCTTTTGAGTAGGTGAGACGACAAGTTGTAGATCCCAGCTAACCTATCATCCTCAAAGAAATTGGCACTTGACCAAGAATACAGTTTTCGTTCTAGACCACAGTGCATGTGGTATTTACTTTAGCGAGGCATCGCCCAGAACAAGCAGCATCAGTTCTCGAATCTGATCGAAGGCGTGGTACTAAGATGGGAGAAAAATCAAAGTATTGATCGTGGTTTGCCACGCTATCCGCATCTAAGAGGAATAGTTTGAGAAATATGCACTAGCCGTCATACTGATTCCCAAAGTGAGATAAGTCGTTCTGGAGGAAAGGTGGTCCGTAAAATTAACATTGAAAACGAACGTCAATTTGAGAATAGAAAAGTTCTGGAGGGTGATGTCAGAGCCGCACAGTCGAAATTTTACTGGGCAACAATGTTACAAGTGGATCAATTTACTTTAACAGTGGCAAGTCTAATCAACGGGAAAAAGATATTAGAAATTGGGTGTTCCAGCGGTGGTGCTGCGCAAGAATATTGCAAATCCTGCGAGCATTTAACCGGCGTTGACGTTTCCGACGAAGGAATCAAAGCTGCAAAGGCTCTGAACATAGATAATGCTATTTTTCAGGAATGCGATGCGCACCACCTTCCGTTCGAAGATGGTAAGTTTGATGCGGTGATTGTGAACAGTCTTCTCCACCACCTTGACTTGGAAGTAGCACTTACCGAGATACGCCGGGTGCTAAAAGTGGGTGGACTCCTATTGGCGAGAGAACCCTTGGGCACGAACCCGGTATTCAACTTTTATAGACAGCTGACGCCAGAAGCTAGAACCGTTGATGAGCGCCCCTTTAGTCAAAGCGATCTAAAATTGATGAATGACAAATTCTTACCGATAACCATCGTATTCTTTGGATTGACGTCGGTGCTATCAGCATTTATTCAGTCAACGAGGCTTCGGTATCTATTAACGAGGTTTGATGAATTGTTGGCTAGAACGCCAATTAGGTATTTGTGCTGGCAATTTTGGGGCGTCTACAAAAAAGTCGACACCGAATGTTAAAGACTGACGGAGTGTAGTGGCATAGTTAATTTGGCCGCTTAACCGCAGGCGATGGCGTCGACTGGGAGGATGCTACCAGGCTGGTTTGGATTACCAACCAGGTGCAGTCCTATGGTGGCGACGAGTATCTGAATCCTCTATATGGCATTCTAACGGTTAGCTATAGGGTGCGGTCACGCTCAATTGCTGTACTCTATATTTTTTAATTGGCTACTATAAGCCGCCGTGAAGAGCGGGTTAGTCGTAGCTATGGGTATCGCTTTTGCTTAAGCGAGAGTATGTAATACTGTTTCAACTCGATGGAGGTCACTATGATTTCAAGCAACCAGGCGTTTGATCAATTTGTCTCAGGTCACCGCTGGGCCGTGCTCACGGTTCTTCGTGGCGGAGGGGCGCCGGTATCTTCTGTTGTCGCTTATGCTCGTGAAGATGATTCACTCGTGATCAGCACCCCAGGGGGCACCTTCAAGCGCCGACTACTCGAGGCCGATGGTCGTTGTAACCTCTGTGTGATTAGCAATAGCGAGCCTTTCAATTTTGTTGCTATTGAAGGCAAGGTCAGCATTGAGACTCAGAACATCAAAGCTTCCACGATATCCGTGTTTGAGAATATTGCAGACACAGGTTATGAGATGCCAAGTGATCTTGATGGATGGCTAACCCAACAAAAAAGAGTAATTCTTAGGATTGCCGTAGAACGTGTTCATGGTGTTATACGATAGATGATTGCGCTCAGCATCGGAACTTCTTGATCCGCCGCTATTTCGTCTCTTAAAGTCCACCCACCGCTGCATGTCTGTAATTTGGTTTTCTGGCATCCCCCGGCGCTTCAAATGCGCCTCAATCCCCAGGGGTACATAAAAATGAGCAGCTTTAGATGCCAGATATTGAAAGGTTGGCATATCTAGATGATCACAATGATCGTGATAAATCATCACAGCATCGATAATTTTTAGTGCCGATAGAGAAACAGGCTGTGCCTGAAAATGTTTCGGGCCAGCAAAGGTTAAAGCAGACGCTCGCTCCGAGAACATAGGGTCGACTAATAATCGGAAATCATCCAACTCTAACAATACACCCGCATGATCAAGCCAAATAGATCTAGGACCCAACTCAGGATGTGTTTCAAATCGCTCTGGTGATATTGCGATCATAGGAATAGGTAACGGCGAAACGCGCACCTGGTCCCGGGTAAATTGTTCAACGAGGCCTTTCCAGCTTGCCGCTATTGTTCGTGGTGTCTGAACAACCACTTTAACAAAACTACCGTGTTGGTACTGGGCTGAAGCTTTTATCCGCTTCAATAATTCACCAGAAGGAGATTCTCCAAACGATGAGCTGCTACTGAGTCCGATGAGGCTGATGAATACAAGGGTCAGTCCTATGACTGCCGAAAGCAAAACATACTTTTATTTCATCACACCTTCTTAATCACACCGTCAGACGTGAATATTAATTCGACTCGGACCCTAAATTTCTACTAATCTCGTTGCTCGACCAATTATTAGAGCGCAATGGCAATGAATGAGTTTGATCTAACGGGAAAAGTAGTCGTCGTTACGGGTGCAGGACAGGGCATTGGTGAAGGAATCGCCAAGAGTATGGCCAGAGCAGGTGCTGCGGTCGTTGTTGCAGCCCGGTCAGTGGACAAGCTTGAACGAGTCGCTCGCGAGATCCAAAATGCAGGGGGGAGGTCAATTGCCGTGCCGACCGATGTCACTGATCGGGGGGCGTTGGTTAAGCTCGCTGAGATAGCCATTAGTGAGTTCGGAGGACTCCATTGCTGGGTGAATAATGCGGGAGGTTCGCCGGTAAGATCTGCGTTGAATGAGCTCCCCGATGATGAGTGGCAAGCATGTATTGATCTCAATTTGACAGCAGTATGGAAGGGCTCCGTGATTGCATTTGAATACATGAAGGAAGGTGGGAGCATCATCCAAATTTCCTCCCCTGCAGGTGATCGAGCTGTCCCAGGAAGTGGGCACTACGGTGCAGCGAAAGCCGCTGTGAACTCACTGACAAAAACCTTGTCTTTGGAATTCGCGCCAACAGTTACGGTCAATGGCATTTCACCGGGCTACATTCCGACAGAGGTTATGATGACAGCGCTGCAAACTGACGAGGAAGCATTGGCTGAAATGGCAGAGGCGCGTATACCTCTAAAGCGCCTGGGTACGCCGAAAGATATCGGTTCTGCTGCTGTTTACCTGGCGAGCGAAGCTGGCAGTTGGGTAACGGGGCAAACGCTGATTGTTGCTGGCGGCATATGACCTGATCACGGTAAGACTGTAGTGGCAAAGTTAGTTTGCGCGACCCGACCGCACCAGTCATCGTAGATTTTTTAACTCAGCGAGGCATTATCGTCACGCATGAATCAATTCGACTCTCGTGTAAATGGTGCCGCCGACAAACCCGGCGGTGGGCAATATTGCGAGCTTGTCTTCGTTGAATACTATTCGGGTCGTACTATTCGGGTCGTACTATTCGGGTCGTACTATTCGGGTCGGAATATAATTTACTTTTTTCTGACATCGTGAGCACTGCTTCCTTCTCATCCTCAATCCAGTATCAGCATGATAATTAGATATTGCTTGCGCCAGCGATCGCGTTTCCGAGGGCCGCGTCACCAGTGGATGAAGATGATTAATAATCAAGACTTATGCGTGGAATTCTAAACCGTATGTGTCTGCATCTCTTAATAACCAACTAGTATCGGCTGCCATACCTCTGATCAGAGCATTGCAGATTTTTCAATTATTGGTCTTTTTAGGTCAAAATTTCACTCCGATGGATTCAGACTAATCCTATCTGAATCGTATTCCTGAGGCGGCATGAAGGGCTAAAAATTTGTCATTGGTGATATCGGAGCTAGATGTAAATTTTACTCCGACCCGATTTATCCTCCATCCTCCATCGACTTCGCTAACTGAACGATGCGCTCCAGCCCGTGTGCCAAGTAGGTCGCCTTAAGACCCAGCGTGTCTTATAGGGTCCTACCAAATTTAGACGTTATGGGGTCGAGTCAGGGCGACTTGTTGAGATAACGCTCTGTGTGTTCTATGGTTTGCACAATCTTAGGGCGGAGCAGGCGTCGTGCAAGCTTCCACCGAAAGAATAGAAGATGCTGGTTCCGATTGGCCTGAACCGGGAATTCATTCTAGGTCGCGCCGACGATGAGGCGAGCGGTACGGTTACAGATTAGATGAGGCTGACTCCATGACTCTGAAAGTTATTAATCACACTGACACTGACGTCTCCATTACCAACTACTCCAAAGATCGGTATCTGTCGAAAGATTATATGGAGCAAGAATGGTCTGCGCTTTGGCGTAAACAGTGGTTGGTTGCTGGTCTTGAGAGCGATGTCGAGCAAACAGGTCAATTTTTCGTGTTTGATTTAGGCAGAGAACAGGTTCTGGTCTCGCGAATGACCGATGGCGCGGTACAAGGATTTTATAACGTTTGTCAGCACCGTGGTAATCGGTTGGTGACAGAGCATTGTGGGCAGACCAATTCGTTTCGATGTGCGTACCACGCGTGGACATATGACATAGATGGACGGTTAAAAGCGGTACCTTATGAAAACCGCTTCACGGACGGTCTGAACAGAGACGAGTTGCAACTTAAGCGAGTTAAAACATCCTGTTGGAATGGTCTAGTGTTTATCAATATGGACCCGGAGTGCGATTCGCTGGAGTCGTTCCTCGACGAGACCATCACACATCTCGCACCCTATCAATTCCATCGTATGACTTTGGTCGAAGATCAAACAGTACAACTTGAGTGTAACTGGAAAGCCGTGATCGACAATTTTAGCGAGCTGTATCACGTGGATTTCTTGCACCCTCAGCACAAACGAATGGTAGATTGCTGCAACGATACGGTGCACTTGTTTAAACATGGCCACACTGGCTTGTCTGTACCTGGTGGTACGGTGAATCCTCGTTTTCCTATCCCTGACAAACCCACCGATTTACAGTCCATGCAACTTAAGAGCCTCGGGCTTGATCCGTCAGACTTTCATGGGCGTGTGATGGACGTGCGAATCGCGATCCAGAAGCGTAAGCGCGAAGTGGGCGCCGAGATGGGCATGCACTACGAAAGCTTTGATGAGGATCAGTTGTCTGATGTCTGGCAATACAACTTGTTTCCCAATACGATTTTGTCTTTTACCCCAGAGCATTGTTGGGTGTTGAGATCCCGGCCACACCCCACTGAGCCCAGCCGTTGCCAATTCGACAAGATGTCTCTCGTCATGTTCGCGGATCCTGGACTTGGTAACAGTGTCAAGCCAGTGAATAGTCCCGGTCGAATGGCGACCACCGCACAAAAACCAGCGGATTACGCGCGACCAGAAATTGATGTATTCGACTATTCCTTGGTGATCGACAAACAAAAAACGATGACCGATACGATCGATCAGGATGTGGAGTTACTAGGCAATGTTCAGGCAGGCATGCAGTCTGCTGGGTTTGACCAGGTATTCTTGAACGATGACGAATTGAGGGTGCAGCATTTTCATAATCAAATGGATCGAATCGTCTAATAAGTCAATGGGGTCGGAGTAGAATTTACATTTGTCTGACATTGTGAGTACTGCTTCCTTTTCATCATCGAATTTTTCATTGGATGTTGACGAATCCATTGCTATGCCGTGGGTGATATCGGCGCTAGATGTAAATTCTACTCCGACCCCATTTATTCCGGGTTGTCTTTTTTAGAAGAGGGGCTGCCAATGGGCTTGAATTTTCGCTACATTAGAATGCTGACCCACTTTGCGGATGCGTGATGCAACTCGACTACAACAAAATCGATCCTGAACTATTACCAGCGTTAGAGAGTTTTCCGGCGCTAGAGCTTAATCGAGAGAATATTGCGCAGATGCGCGAACTCTTAAATTCTCAACCCAACCCGCCTTCGGCTGTAGATGTAAGGTCAGAGAAAGTATCGATTCCGTCGGGTGATACCGAAGTCGATATATACATCTATAGAAGCTCGGATCGAGATAATCAACCTGGGGTGTTGTGGATTCATGGAGGAGGTTTTCTCATTGGCAGCGCAGATGATGAGCGAGCAAGAGTGATCGCGGACCACTGTGACTGCACAGTTTTTTCCGTCGAATATCGGTTAGCACCAGAGCATCCATTTCCCGCTGGTCCTAATGATTGTTACGAGGCCTTGAGATGGATGGTGTCTAATGCCGAAAAGTTAGGGATTGATGTCGATAATATTGTGATTGGTGGCGCAAGTGCTGGCTCTGGTATGGCAGCAGGCGTGGCGTTGATGAATCGAGACAAAGACAATTTCCCGCTTCGGCTTCAGCTGCTGCTGTACCCGATGATTGACAACCTGCATGCCACAGATTCCGGCCAATTTGAAAATCACCCTGTCTGGAAGCAGCAAACCTCTTTCAATGCCTGGGAAATGTACTTAGATGGTTCGCCGGGTGAAGACGCGTCTCCTTATGCTGCAGCCAGCCGCGCGAAAGATTTGTCTGGATTGCCTCCCACCTATATCTGTGTTGGCTCCGAAGACCTTTTTCGCGATGAAGATATCGCCTACGCCCAGCGACTTATGGCAGCTGATGTGCCAACGGAGCTCTCAGTGTTTCCAGGTGTGTACCATGCCGCTGAATCTTTTGTACCGGGGGCTAAGGTCAGCCAACGCTTAACCCAAAGCTTCTTAAAGGCTCTAAAAGACTCTCAGAAATAGTTCTTACCCTGGCACCCAACTCGGCCCCTTCTTTCTTACTGCAATTTCCTTGTCGCGACAAGCTCAGTTAAGAAATTGATAACAGCCCTTATGCGCACGTGGTCGGCAATGTCTTCATGTACGGCCAGCCAGAATGAGCGGGTTACCGTAACCTCGTCGGCCAGCACCAGTTGCAGGTCTGGTTCCTGTTCGGCAACGAAGCGCGGCAGCATCGCAATGCCACAACCGGTGCAGGCCAATTGTTTTTGCGCCAGCAGACTAGAGCTGGTGAGACCTGGAACAAGACCCGCATCAACTTCATCATAGTAACGAAGCCTGGGCGAATAGATCAGATCATCCACGTAGCCGATCAAGGTCTGCCGGTGCAGATCGGAGATGTTGTTAACCGCTGCATGGTTCTTTAAGTATTCAGGGTTGGCGTACAGTTTCAGAGTGTAGTCAGTCAACTTGCTCACTTTCAATCGGCCGCGGGTCGGGCGCGACAACATAACTGCCATGTCTGCCTCGCGTTTATTTACGCTGAGAAAACCACTGGTCGCGACTAGCTCCAGCTTAAGTGCTGGGAACTCTGCCAGAAGATTTACCAGCGCCGGTGCAATTACGACATTACCAAAAGCTTCAGTCACGCTGAGTCGAACCGTCCCCGTGATTCCTTGTACTTCGCCAGAAATAGCTTCTCCGACCCGCGACACAACCTGCTCTATTTCTTCAACTTGGTTGAGCAACCATTCGCCCGTGGTGGTTGGCACATGGCCTTTGCGGGAACGCTCGAATAGTCTTGCACCAATCGCTGATTCCAGTCGTCGAATGCGGCGGCCGAGTGTGGTCGGGTCAAGATGCAGATAAGCCGCTGCGGCATCCAGGTTATTGCGCCGAGCCACGGTCAAGAAAATCCGCAGGTCATCCCAATTGACTGAGTCTTGAATAGAATCTGTATTTACCTTGCTTTTTTGCAGCATAAGCCTGCATTTACACCATTTAACTGCGCATATGTATTCTATATGATACTTTGCTCTGAAACGAATCTCTTTAGTAGAGGCTCCTTTCTTTTACACAGACAGCACCGGTGCAGTAATCATGGACTTTGACCTAAACGAGGACCAAGTAGCATTTCAGGATGCTGCGCGCGCGTTCGCCGATAAAGAGCTGGCACCTAATGCTGCTGAGTGGGATGCAGGTAAAATATTCCCTAAAGATGTCATCTCTGCTGCTGGTGACCTTGGCTTCTGTGGGCTTTATTGCCCCGAAGAGGTCGGTGGATTAGGGCTCAGTCGTCTTGACTCCAGCATTATTCTTGAGCAACTCGCCACTGGTTGCACATCTACTACCGCGTTTATTTCTATCCACAACATGGCGACCTGGATGATCGCCAGTTTCGGTAGCGAACCGACCATAGATCGCTTTTGCCCCGACCTGATTGCCGGAAAAACACTGGCAAGCTACTGTCTGACGGAACCGGGTGCAGGTTCAGATGCAGCATCGCTGAGCACCCGCGCAGAACTGTCGGGTGATCACTACATCGTTAACGGCAGCAAAATGTTTATTTCTGGCGCTGGCAGTACCGACGTCCTGGTTGTCATGCTCAGAACATCAGACGACGGCTCCCGGGGCATTACAACACTCGTGATCCCTGCAGATACGCCAGGTATCGAGTACGGTTCAAACATGGACAAAATGGGTTGGAACAGCCAGCCGACCCGTGAAATTTCTTTCGAGAACGTTAAAGTGCCGGTGGCCAATCGCCTGGGTAAAGAGGGTGATGGCTTTAAAATTGCTATGAAAGGTCTGGACGGCGGACGCATCAACATTGCTACCTGCTCACTCGGCACCGCGCAGGCTGCCATCAATCGTGCTCAGGCTTATATGTTGGAGCGCGAGCAGTTTGGTCAATCCATCAGTAATTTTCAGGCGCTGCAATTTAAGCTCGCAGACATGGTGACGGAACTGGTTGCCGCCCGCCAAATGGTTCGACTTGCGGCTTTCAAGGTAGACAAAGAACATTCCGAAGCCGCTGTTTACTCAGCCATGGCAAAACGCTTTGCCACCGATGTTGGCTTCGAAGTATGTAATCAGGCGCTACAACTGCATGGCGGTTACGGTTACATGCGAGAGTATCCGCTGGAGCGTTATGTTCGCGATACTCGAGTCCACCAGATTCTGGAAGGAACCAATGAGATTATGCGTTTGATCGTCTCAAGGCGTCTATTGACGATGGCAGACATTGAACACATTCAATAATGACAACAAGTGAGGCACCTATGACTGATAAATTACTTCACGAGATGCGCGGCAACACCGCGTTGATCACCATCAACAATCCCGCAGCGAACACCTGGGATGAAGAGAGCCTCACCGCGCTCAAGTCATTGATCGAGGCCCTTAATAAAGATGCTAACTGCTACAGTCTGGTGATCACGGGTCAGGGAGAGAAGTTCTTTTCAGCCGGTGCTGACCTGAATTTATTCGCGAGTGGTGATACTGACATCGCGCGCCAGATGGCTGAGAAATTTCATGGCGCATTTCAAGCTTTGTCAGAATTTCGCGGCGTCTCTATTGCCGCCATTAACGGTTATGCAATGGGTGGCGGTCTTGAGTGTGCGTTAGCTTGCGATATTCGTATTGCCGAAGAGCAGGCCCAAATGGCACTGCCGGAAGCCACAGTTGGTCTGCTGCCATGCGGACTTGGTACCCAAAACCTGCCGTGGCTGGTGGGAGAAGGCTGGGCCAAGCGCATTATTCTTTGCGGCGAACGTATTGGTGCTGAGCAGGCAAAAGAAATTGGTCTGGTTGAAGAAGTCGTTGGCAAGGGTAAAGCACTCGAGAAAGCCCTTAGCCTAGCAACCTCTGCAGGTAAGCAGAGCCCGTCGAGTGTCACCGCTTGCAAACGACTCATCATGGCTGCGCGTTCTGGCAACATGAATGATAGTTTCTCGGTTGAAAGAGATGAATTTGTCGGCATTTTTTCAACGGCTGATCAGAAAGAAGGCGTCAACGCATTCCTTGAGAAACGCAAGCCAGAGTGGAAGAACGCTTGATGTCAGACGTTGTCCTGTTTGAAACGAGAGCACTGACGGACGGCAAACAAGTTGGCGTGGTCACTTTGAACGCACCGAAAACTTTGAATAGTCTTAGTCTAGAAATGATTGATTTGATGTTGCCACAGCTGATCACATGGCAGGATGACCCACAAATTGCCTTAGTACTTTTTCTGAGTGAAGGTGACCGTGCGTTCTCTGCTGGCGGCGATATTCAAAACCTGTATCACGATATGGTGGAGCACCCCGGCGGACCCTGCCCCTATTGTGATGCATTTTTCGAGCGGGAATACCGACTCGACTACCTGATCCAGACTTACAACAAACCCACCGTTGTTTGGGGAAACGGCATTGTGATGGGCGGCGGGCTGGGCGTTATGTCTGCTTGCAGTCATAGAGTTGGCACAGAGACCACGCGTATCGCAATGCCCGAAATTACCATTGGTCTTTTCCCGGATGCGGGTGCTACCTATTCATTTTCACAGATGCCTGAACACTATGCTTATTTCCTGGCATGGACCGGCATCAATATTAATGGTGAGGATGCCAAACTTGTTGGTCTCGTTGACTATCTGGTGAACAACGGACAACGGGATGACTTGATCAGCGCCATCACATCACGTGAGTGGGACGGTGATACTGCCACCAATCTTGATCAGCTGCTTAATACGTTCGCTACAGCAAGCACCGACTTTCCACCCAGCCAGCTGGCTGCATACGATCAAATTATCAGCGAAACCGTCAACGCGGCACTGGCGGCGAACAACCCGGTTGGAGAATTTCTCGCGCAGTGCGAGAAATTGAGCGGTGACAAATGGCTGGACAAGGCAGCGGCGACATTCAAGGCCGGTACGCCAGCAACCGCAGCCATCATTTACGAGCAGCTTCAGCGTGCGAAAACAATGACCCGTGAGGAGATGTTCGCGATGGAGCTCACCATTGCTGTTCAGTGCAGCCGCCACCCTGATTTTAAAGAGGGCGTTAGGGCATTGCTCATTGAGAAAGATAATTCACCGGATTGGCAATACACGATGGGTACGGTACCCAGCGAATGGGTGGCAGAACATTTTGTTGAGCCCTGGTCTGTTAACCCGCTCAGCGACTTAAATTAATCGGAGTACAAAATGACAAATATTGGCTTTATTGGTCTCGGTAATATGGGTGGCCCAATGGCATCCAATCTACTCAAAGCTGGCCACAGTGTCCGCGTCTTCGACCTTGTCGAGGCATCACTCCAGGCAATTGCGAAAGAAGGTGGTGAGTCCTGCGACAGTGCGGCAGCCGTGGTCGATGGTGTCGATGTGGTGATTTCAATGTTACCGGCATCAGTACATGTGGAGAATTTGTATCTGGGTGATGATGGACTGCTAACGGCGATTGTCCCAGGCACATTGGTTATCGATTGCAGCACCATTGCACCGGCGTCAACGCGCAAAGTGTCGGCAGCGGCTGCAGCAAGAGGCATCGTCATGATAGACGCACCGGTATCGGGTGGCGTGGGCGGTGCTGTCGGAGGCACGCTAACGTTCATTGTGGGCGGTGAGGCCGAAGCATTTAACCTGGCCAAACCCGTGCTGGAGGATATGGGTAAGAACATCTTCCATGCTGGTGCGTCAGGGGCCGGTCAGGTCGCCAAGATTTGTAACAACATGCTGCTGTCCGTGTTGATGACGGGTACGGCAGAAGCTTTGCAGTTAGGTGTCGACAACGGCATGGACCCAGCCGTGCTATCCGAAATCATGCGCACCAGTTCTGGCGGCAACTGGGCACTTGAGGTTTACAATCCGTATCCAGGTGTTATGGAAGGCGTACCCTCGTCAAATAACTACGAAGGTGGCTTTTTGGTGGACTTGATGATCAAAGATCTTGGCTTAGCGATGGAGGCAGCGGTTGATACTGGGTCATCTACGCCGATGGGTACACTGGCGAGAAACCTTTATGTTAACCACCGTAAGCTTGGGAATGGTCGCAAGGATTTCTCGAGCATTCAGCAGAGCTTTATCGAAAAAGAGAGTTGAAAGAGATAGTTGAGAAATAGTGTTGAAAAGTAGCATTCACTAGAATGCAGCTTTGTCAAAATGTACAGGCGTGTCGCCCATCTATGTAGCTCTAGTAGCGGGTGATACAATTTTTAACAAGTTTCAGAAACAAAAAACGAGGTGTCACATGTCCGCACAACCAACGGTTGAAATAAACGAAGATGTAACCGAGATTTCAAATATTATTGCTCGCGCACGTGCTGCGCAGGCACAAATTGAAAACTACACTCAAGAGCAGGTCGACCAACTGATCCGCGCCATGGTGTGGTCCTGCGCTCAGCCTGGTGTGGCAGAAGAAATTGCCCAGCACACGTTGGACGAAACAGAGCTTGGTGACTACAACGGCAAGTTTCTGAAAATATCGACCAAGACTCGAGCCGCTTTGATGGACATCATTGATGACAAGTCAGTGGGCATTATCGAAGAAGACATCGAGCGCAACATCGTTAAGATTGCAAAGCCCGTTGGTGTGATTGGTGCACTGTCACCTTCAACCAATCCTGAGGCAACGCCAGTGATCAAGGCCATTAATGCTGTTAAGGGCCGCAATGCCATTGTCGTCGCGCCACACCCACGGGCAAAGCTCACCAACAAGATGATCATCGACAATATGCGTGCTGCGCTCGAAAAAATGGGTGCACCCGCTGATCTGGTTCAAGACGTGGGCACCGTTTCTATTGAAAAAACCAACGAACTGATGAAGCAGTGTGACCTGATTCTGGCCACAGGAGGCGCAGCAATGGTAGGCGCAGCCTACTCAAGTGGTACTCCAGCATTGGGTGTGGGCGCCGGTAATGCGGTGATTACAGTAGACGAAACCGCAGATATAGCGGGTGCTGCCGAGAAGATCCGTATTTCAAAAACACTGGATCTCGCAGCATCTTGTTCTGCCGACAATTCCGTCATTGCTATTAAATCCATTGCTGACGAGCTGGTAGAAAAACTCATTGCCGAAGGCGGTTACATGGCAAAAGAGGGAGACTACGAAAAGATAGCCGCGGTACTCTGGGAAGATGGACACCTGAACAACAAGGCGGTTGTCCTAAAGCCGCAGGTGCTGTGTGAAATGGCCGGAGTTGAGATTCCCGCTGATGCTAAGTTTATCATCATGCCTGAAACTGGAACGGGTCCAGAGCATCCCTATTCTGGCGAAAAGCTTTCCGTGATCATGGCCTTCTACAAAGTGAAAGACATTGATGAAGCCATTGCGTTAACCAACCAAATCCAGGAATACCAGGGTATGGGTCACTCGTGTGGCATTTACTCAACCAGCGATGAAAATATTTTGAAAATGGGCATGGGCACCAAGACGTCTCGCGTCATGGTGAACCAACCACAGGCTGCCTCTAACAGCGGTAACTTGTGGAACGGCATGCGCCAGACATTTTCTCTGGGCTGCGGTACCTGGGGTGGCAACTCGACTAACGAAAACATTAACTGGAAGCACTTAATCAACGTCACCTGGATCTCTAGGCCATTGGCGACACCCAAGGTGCTTCCAGCTGATGAGCAACTGTTCGGTGATGTGATTCAAAAGCTGGCATAGGCAACGTCACCACCAAACAAACCCGCAACAGGTAACGCCTGTTGCGGATTTGTTGTCTATGGACGACGAGTGACTGTACATAAGTGACTATCCATAAGTGACTATAGATGAGGGGCTATAAATGGGTGAAAACGCATGACTGACCAACCAGAATACAAGCCACCTGCTGCAGCGCTTGAAGACTGGCGCGAACTTGCGACAGAGCAAAGCCGCGGCAAGACACCGGAAGATTTAACGTCTTCTACTGCCGAAGGTATTGATCTAAAGCCACTTTATACCGCTGCGGACACCGTTGACCTGCCCTATACCGATACGCTACCGGGCATAGAGCCCTTCATTCGTGGACCTCAGGCAACCATGTACGCTGGCCGGCCTTGGACCATTCGTCAATATGCCGGATTCTCCACCGCAGAGGAATCAAACGCTTTTTATCGGCAAGCGTTGGCGGCCGGTGGCCAGGGTATTTCCGTTGCTTTTGATCTTGCGACTCACCGGGGCTATGACTCTGATCACGAGCGAGTGTCCGGCGATGTGGGTAAAGCCGGCGTTGCCATTGATTCTGTGGAAGACATGAAAATTCTGTTCGACGGCATTCCGCTCGACAAGGTCTCCGTGTCGATGACCATGAACGGTGCAGTGCTGCCGATACTCGCTGGGTACATTGTTGCAGCCGAGGAGCAGGGCGTCAGTCCAGCTGATCTCGCTGGCACCATTCAGAACGATATTCTAAAAGAATTTATGGTGCGTAATACCTATATCTATCCGCCAGCACCATCCATGCGCATCGTCGGTGACATCATTGCCTACGCCACAGAATACATGCCCAAGTTTAATACCATTTCAATATCTGGCTACCACATCCAAGAAGCCGGTGCGGACGCGACGTTGGAATTGGCGTACACGCTGGCAGATGGCAAGGAATACATTAAGACTGCGCTAGCCGCTGGTTTGGATATCGATCAGTTTGCGCCGCGACTTTCCTTCTTTTGGGGCATTGGCATGAACTTCTACATGGAGATTGCCAAAATGCGCGCAGCACGACTGTTGTGGGCACGTATTGTCAGTGAGTTCGCACCCAAAAACGTCAAGTCAAAGATGTTGCGGACCCACAGCCAAACGTCTGGCTGGTCGCTGACCGAACAGGATCCTTATAACAATGTGGTTCGCACCACCATCGAAGCAATGGCAGCCGTGTTTGGTGGTACCCAGTCTCTGCACACCAATTCGCTAGATGAGGCGATTGCACTACCTACTGAGTTCTCATCAAGAATCGCGCGTAACACTCAGCTCGTTATCCAAGAAGAAACAGGTATAACCAACGTGGTCGATCCCTGGGGCGGCTCCTACATGATGGAAAGCCTAACCCAGGAAATGGCAGACAAGGCCTGGGCGCTGATTATAGAAATTGATGAGCTAGGCGGTATGGCAAACGCCATCGAATCTGGCTTACCGAAACTCAAAATCGAAGAAGCCGCTGCCCGTAAGCAAGCAAGGATCGACCGCGGGGAAGATGTGATTGTTGGCGTAAACAAATACCAACTGGACACAGAAGACGATGTCGAGATACTGGAAATTGATGATAAGGCTGTTAGAGAATCCCAGATCAACCGACTGCGCGAAGTTCGCGCCGCGCGAGACGAGGCCAAAGTCCAAGCGACTCTCGATGCCTTAACTGACTGTGCAAAGTCAGGCGCCGGTAACTTATTGGCGCTCAGTGTCGAAGCCGTTCGGGAACGCGCAACAGGAGGCGAGATCTCAACAGCTTTAGAAGTTGAATTTGGTCGGTTTAAAGCACAATCGCAAACAGTCTCCGGTGTCTATGGCGGTGCCTATGCTGAGGATGAAAACTGGCAGCTCATTCAAAGCGATATTAATGCGTTTGTCACGCAACATGGCCGCAGGCCAAGAATGCTGGTGTGCAAGATGGGCCAGGATGGGCATGATCGCGGCGCCAAGGTAATTGCAACGGCATTCGCTGATGTTGGTTTTGATATTGATTTGTCACCTATGTTTGCAACACCGGCAGAAGTTGCCCGCCAGGCTATTGAAAACGACGTACATGTTGTGGGTGTTTCATCCCAGGCTGCAGGTCACAAGACACTAATACCTGATCTGATCAGCGCACTAAAAGCCGAGGGAGCGGACGATATTGTCGTTGTTGCTGGTGGCGTCATTCCGCGCCAGGACTATGACTTCCTACAAAAGGCCGGTGTAAAGGGCATTTTTGGGCCCGGTACAAAAATACCTGAATCTGCCCGTGAAGTGCTAACAGCGATTAATGCATCACATGGCGGTTGAAGTAGCACTTCATTTGCAACTACAACAACTCCTGGCTGGTAATCGACGTAGCCTGGCCAAGGCGATAACGTTAGTAGAAAGTAAAAAACCAGAAGACCAGGCAGCTGCCCAACAGTTGCTTGAGACCGCGTTACCTTATAGCGGTAATAGTATTCGCATTGGTATATCAGGATCTCCCGGCGTCGGTAAATCTACCTTCATCGAAGCTTTCGGGTTGCATCTTATCAAGCAGGGTAAAAAAGTCGCCGTACTGGCTGTAGATCCCTCATCGCCGGTTGCTGGTGGTTCAATTTTAGGCGACAAGACACGTATGAGCGAATTGTCGCGACACGATGCTGCGTTCATACGCCCTTCTCCTGCTGGAGCCACTCTGGGCGGCGTTGCACAGAAGACAAGAGAAACAAAATTGTTGTGTGAGGCTGCCGGATACGACGTCATACTGGTTGAAACAGTCGGCGTCGGTCAATCGGAATACCAGGTTGCGCAAATGGTGGACTTCTTTCTGGTATTGATACTGCCAAGTGCTGGTGATGAGTTGCAAGGTATAAAGAAAGGCATCATGGAACTGGCAGATGCAATGGTGATTAACAAGGCTGATGGCGATTCGCTGCAGCAAGCCAAGCGAACCCAGGGACACTACCAAAGTGCGATTCATCTGTTCAGTGGCAATTTACAGTGGACCCCGCCAGTGCTCACCTGCTCCGCCCTTGAAGGTCATGGTATCAGCGAAATCTGGCAAACGATCACTGAGCACGAAACCCAATCGCTAGACGGCGGCCTTAAGGAATCAAAACGAGCACAACAGAATTTGTCGTGGATGAATAATCTGGTGCATGAAATGTTCGAAGCGAAGTTAGCTGGGAACCAGCAATTAAACAACGTCAGAAAGAAACTAGAACAGCAGGTTAGGCAAGGTACGGTGTCTGCATTCACTGCGGCAAAAGAAATTATCGACAATATGTAACGGATCGATGCATAGCAAAGTGCCAGAGTTAGTGGCCTAGCGGGAAATGCACTCGTTCCGTGACGCGCATTCCGCGACACGCCCTAAGCAGGCGCGGCATTAGGTAGTACGATCACTGTAGCTAATAACGAAGCGAACCCACTATGGAATCAGCTATCAGTTACTCACGCCGCTCAGATCGTTAGCGAATTCTAGGGCATTACTTTGATCCTCAATAGCGTGTTGGTTAGTTGGTTGATCCACTCCAATAAGTCTCAGCACAAAAAAACAGGACGTCCTGATTGTTTTTCTTGCGGCCCTCTTTTTTTCTATGCATTATCACGTAGTCCAACGTAATTGATGGTGGGGAACCCATCCGATATGGAATGGACGAGTTTGGAGTAGAACCATGGAGTCGAATCCAAAATTTAAAGCTACCAGCAAATCAGGATCGACAAGATTAAAATAGAGGGAGCATATGAAATATCTAGGTCTTAAAGAACTACTATTTGGCAACAGATCAGTGCTTCGCACACTGATCATTACCTTCACAACTACAACACTTGCACTGCCCACATTATTGTTCGCTCAAAGCGAGGATGCGAAAGATAATATGGAAGTCGTCACAGTGGTTGCTCGAAATACTGAGGAATCGTTGCAAGATGTACCCGTCGCCGTAACCACCATTAGCAGTGACGCAATGGATGTCTTTCGCATAGACGAGGCATCCGACCTGGTCAGCCGAATTCCGGCGCTTAATGTTTCTATTGGGGGCTCCGGTTCCAGTGCGCAAATCACCCTGCGTGGTGTCGGATCATCCTCGATCTCTAATGCGTTTGATTCTGCGGTGGCGCTCAACTACGACGGTATTTCAGTCAGTACTCAGCGATTGCTACAAAGCGCCTTCTTTGACGTTGAACAGATCGCCGTGTTGAAAGGGCCACAATCGCTCTATTTCGGCAAGGCTGCATCAGCTGGTGTGCTCTCACTGCGCTCTGCTAATCCCACTCCAGATTGGGATTATGGCGTAAAAACCTCCTATGAAAGTGAAGAAGAAGGTACCACCTTCGGCGGTTATGTATCTGGGCCGATCAGCGATACGCTGGGCGTGAGAGTTGCCGCAGAAGTTCAAGACATTGATAGCTTTGTCGAAATCGCAGACGGTAATCCAACGGCTCGCCCCGTACGAGGATTGGAAAATATTATCTCTAGGGTGACGTTTCATTGGGAACCCAATGACGACCTGGTCGCTAACTTAAAACTCAACTACAATCGCCAGCGCTCAGAAGCACTGAATAGCAACCTGGATATCTTTTGCGCCGATGGTATACCAGATCCTTCTTCTATACTGGGCGGCGCCGCAGTATTCGCTCCAACACACGATTGTGATATCTATGATGGCAAGTTCGTTGGTCCAGATGGTGCTGCGCTGCTCGATACCGTACCCACAGGTTCGCCAGGCGAAGGCCGTGATATCTCCTTAGCATATAATGAGACAGATACGTATTTTGCTCGGTTGCAGTTGGACTATTCACTTAGCGACACCCTGGGTCTCACCGCACTGGTTGGTTATGTGGATTTAGATAACGAGTACAACGACACTTTTAATTCCACTGGCCAAAACCCTGACGGCACTTCAGCAGGATTGCCTGCGCCGTTTCTGAATACCCTCAAGCAAACAACGTTTGAACTCAGGCTAGCGAGTAATTACAGCGGGCCATTCAATTTCCAGATTGGTGGTTTCTGGGAAGATAGAGATATTGGTCATAAGACGTCACAAAATGCTTTCAACCTCTCCCTACTTGGGGCGATTGGCTTCGGACCTGACCCGGCAACCGGATTCACCTTCGATTGGCTAGCCAACCGGCCCATCAAGGCCGAGGCCGTGTCTGTCTTTACTAGCATGCAATACCAATTGTCGGATCGGTTTGAACTGTCAGGCGGCGTGCGATGGACTGATGAAGAAAAAAGCACTTCGGTTGGATTCCCATTTATTCACCCTGGGATTGCACTGATAGGGCTAACGAATATTTCATCTGGATTCCAATCAAGAGATGTCGATTTTCAAGATGACAACATATCGCCAGAGGTCGTCTTGTCCTATGTGCTTAATGACAACATCTCCATTTATGGTGCTTACAAGACCGGCTTTAAGTCTGGTGGTATAGACAACAACACCCTACCAACGGGTACTCTTGTGCCTAACCTAAATGACCCGGATCCGGCTGTCCGAGAGGCATCCGGAGACGTATTGCGTTTCGCATCGGAAGAATCTAAGGGCAGGGAAATCGGGTTTAGATCTTTGCTACTCGATCGAAGCTTGATGTTAAACCTTACAGCTTATCGCTACGTGTTTAAAAATCAGCAGGTACAGAACTTTGACCCGGCTATCTTTGCTTTTGACACGACTAACGCCGGTGAGCTCACCACCGCTGGATTGGATGTTGATTTTATGTGGACAACACCGGTCGCCGGACTCTCGGTGTCAGGTTCCTGGGCATTCCTCCGTACTGAACTGACTGGCGATCTAATTATCGCATCTGGTGCAAACTTGAAAGGCCGTGACGCAGGTTTGTCTCCGGATTTCTCAGGCAACGTCGCGATCAATTGGGAAACGACCATCAGCGATTCGTTAATGTTACGAATTAGCCCGAATTTCGCTTACAAGAGTGACTTCATCGTCGGTGGCACAGCAACCGAATATGATCCCTTGAGCAATCTGACGGGTTATCTGGTGCAAGACAGCTACACTCAAGTTGATCTGAATGTGTCGGTTTATATGCCCGGAGAAAAGTGGCGCCTTTCGCTCATTGCCAGAAACCTCACCGATGAACAGTACATAACGTTCGCCGGACCAGCACCATTTCGGCCAGCTGATGGCAATGATCAGCTCGTTGGCCTCGGCCGCGGTCGTCAGCTCTTTGCCGAGGTGGCATACAACTTCTAAGCTAACTGTCCAAAAGGCTCGGCGGTCATCGCCGAGCCTTTTTTTTGCGTAACGAAAAAGATCAGCCCGGGAAATGGAATCTCAACCAAGATGATTAGAAAAATAACCGCATCGGTAATTGTTCTAACTTTAGTGATACTAAGCATCTTAGGCTATACGCTGTATTCAGCGTTCAAACTGCCGGACAACCATCCAGGGACTTATAACAAGTCAGTGGAACGAGATAATAAAGTCGTGGTTTGCATGGGCGACAGCATCACCCATGGCAGGGTGAGCCACAACTACGTTGACGAGCTTTCAACGCGCTTTGCGGACCAAGGATTTAGTTTCGTCAATGCTGGCATTAATGGGCAGTTAGCTTATAACTTGGTGCAAAGAGTTGATCCTGTCGTTGCGATCGACCCTGATTACATTACTATTCTTATCGGTACCAACGACGTGTTGGGCACTCTCAGTCAGGAGCAAGCGGATCAATACATTAATTCGCAGGACTTGCCCCAGGCGCCCGATCACGAATGGTATGAAGCAAACCTAACTCAGCTAGTTGAAGATTTGAAAGGGCGAACGAAAGCGAAGATCGCTCTGATCTCTTTACCGCCGGTGACAGAAAGCCCATCCCATCTCGGCTATGCCCGAGCTGCAGAATATTCAAAATTTGTTCGTCGCCTTGCTGAACAGCACAATTTGGCCTATTTGCCTCTTAATGAGCAACTCGATGAAAAGTTGCAGGAGAGCGAACTCAATCCACCTCTGGAGTTGGACTTATCGATGATGACTGAAGCTATTTTCCGTCATTATGTTCTAGTCCGTGATTGGGATGAAATTGCTGACGCAAACAATATGGAATTCATGACGGATGGGGTTCACTTGAGCAAGAGAGGTGCCTTGGTGGTGACTGATCTAATCGGTGAATTTCTGTCCGAACCAGAATAAATGGGGTCGGAATAGAATTTACAAACAGCTGCCTTTTCGCCACTAACTTTGCACATAGCGCAATATTCGGCATCGAATTCAACAATTCGAAATCCCAACACGATTCCAAACGAGAAATTCGTTGGTATCCGTCGTATTTACAATCGTAGAGCCATGCAGAGATTCAGTAAGCTTGGCCGTGGGATTATTGCGACAGTTCTGCCTGGCAAACATGGCCTCGGCTGCTTCATCAAAGCTGTGGGTGTTGTCGACTATGGCCAGTGGATCAATGTGGCCTGCACAACTGTGTTGCAACACAGTGGGCAGCAGCTGGCGCCCACTGTACACGACTGGCGTTGTAAGTTATCCGTTTCGGATACGCCGAGCTCAGCGGCAATTCTGTTGTAGGTGTTGAACTTGCGGATACACCGGAGCAGAACTCGCAGGGCGCTGTGGATTTAATGGCATAGGCTAAACCCGAGGCCATGACTCTGCATCTCCTAACAATGCGCTCATATCGCTCACTTTTTTCGCTGGGGCGAGGTAAATTTCTCCACCCCTTATACTAATAGTTAGATTATGGTAAGGCTTATTGAAAGATTAGAGCGATTGGCGAATTTCTCTCATCCATCTTTGTGCTTATGACATTGATATATCGTGCCACTCAGGTCAGGCAATCGAGCAAGCCGACACGCATTTTATGGCACACGCTCTTGATTGACTAATTGAAGTGCTATTTGGATAAGACTTCATTAGTCGCATTTCTTATTGCATTAAGTGTCTGCTCAATGTCTTCATCAGTGGTTGCCCATGATGATACGCTTAACCGAATAGCATGACGTCCTTGCCAAAATGTTGAGCCAAACCAACACTCCCCCCCTCCTTGAATCAATTTCAAAATGTCCTGAATTTCTTCAGCTGTACCTATTGTCGCTACCACTTGATTTAGCTGAACATCATTGAGTATTACGTACCCTATATCTATTAAACCCTTTGATAATTTCTCTGCATGCTTGCAGCAGCGATCTACCAAATTCTCAACACCTTCACTTCCCATCTCCTTTATAGCGGCCCACACTTCTATACCTCTAGCCCTACGAGAAAATTCCGGCACCATATCCTTGGGCGGAACAACATCACTGTCTGTTAGATAAGGCGCAACAGTCGTCATTACATTGTGGACATTTTGAGGATCCTTACAGATTGCTACACCGCAATCATAAGGCGTGTTGAGCCATTTATGCCCGTCTACAGCCCAAGAATCAGCACCTTCAACTCCCGCAACGAAATGCATTTTATCTTTAGATGCAGATGCCCATAAACCAAAAGCGCCATCAACATGTACCCAGGCATTAGCCGCCTTTGCACGCGGAATGATGTCTGCAAAAGGATCGCTTGCGCCTGAATTCACATTCCCGGCCTGTAAACACACGATTGTATCCTTGCCTATATTAGTCAAGGCAGCAGGTACAATTCGACCTTCGTTGTCGCAAGGCAATTTCGTTATTTGATTCTTACCAAACCCTAATAATCCCAGTGCCTTGTGAACAGTAATGTGTGCTTGTTCCGATACGACAATATTTAGTGGTGGTGCACCAGACATACCGACCTCAGACAGATCTATTCCGAGTTTTTTATATTGCGCATTTCTGGCGGCTGCCAAACATACTAAATTGGCAACTGACGTCCCAGTGGTAAAGCCGACACTACTCCCAGATGGTAATGATAAAAGCTCTATCACCCATTTAGCCGCAATTCTCTCCAATCGAACTGCAGCGGGTGAGGTAGCTTCCAGTATTGCAATTTGATCCCAAGCTGCACAGAGCATTGAAGCTCCCATTGCAGCGGGGGTCGAACCCCCAACTACTAAACCAAAATAACGCCCCCCAGTGGTTGCAACAGTTGCTGGGGCGGCGTACTCATGTAGTTGGTGAATGACTGAACTCGCATCGCAGCTAAATTGAGGTAATGGTTCATCAAACTTTGACAAATTATCCACTGCCTCACTGGTAGGAAAGACCCGCCGTGAATGAATGGTAGACACATATTCTTTTGCGTACTCAGCAGCTAAATTTACGGCACTTGTTGATAATTGCCTAATATGATCCGGGGTCATTTATGTCTACTTCCTTCAAAATCTGGTCACACCGATTATCTATTGTAAAACGATAGTGGGTAGGGATGGGTTTGAATCGGGCCTAATTTACTAGACCGCTCCGAGCGTTAAAATGAAGTCAAAAGGAGGTGCAGATAACAGTTTTAAGTAGTGGCCAGAAGTGAATATTGCGGGGCCAGCCAGGCCGCTGAAACGGCCTGACTGTTTCAGACTAATTTGCCGTCGGCAAAGCCGAGTGATTGTTGTCGTTTTGCTGCACAAAGCCGAAAACCTGGAGATTGTTGTCGTTTTGCTGCGCAAAGCCGAAAACCTGGAGATTGTTGTCGTTTTGCTGCGCAAAGCCGAAAACCTGGAGATTGTTGTCGTTTTGCTGCGCAAAGCCGAAAACCTGGTGGTCGAGCGGTTCGGCGATCCGATGGAGCCAACCGCGACTCGTAGTCCGGGCCGCGCAGTCCCCGACTAGCCTATCGGTCGATTCCTTTAGGTGCCGCGAAGACCGCGGTATTGAAGAGTAGTGTTGATTTCGTGGATGCTAGGGTGACGACTTTTACACCCAGTCAAAAGTTTCAGTCTAGAGGATCGTCTTGTAACGATTTCGACGTTGAATCAAATCACTTTTACCCTGGACCTTTGCTCTGGACCCATTACTTTTTTTCATTATCAGGCAAATATTCCAATTCGCGTTGCACCTGTCCACTGGCTATCGCCTCGTTTAAGTCTGAATATTTAGCTGCTGAAAGCTTATAGTTGGCCAGTCGCGGATCGTCAGCAGCGATTCTATAGGAACGAAATACCGCAGGTGTTGGGCCAAACGAACTCCTCACGGTCCATGGGGAAATATACTCCCATACCACCTCGTGGTTCTGCGTCACTTCCATCAGACGGCCGCTTGCACCTTCTGTAATCAAAGTATTGCCATTGGGTAGTCGCTCACAGCCACTGACCATAAAACTGTAGAATGCTAGTACCGTCGGATCTGTGTAGGACCAAACAAACTCTAAAGTCTCAGGGTTAATTTCTACAACTCGGGAGAAGCCCGGGCCTCGTTTTCTGTGACAACCATTGTCAAAGACCAAAATATTACAGTTGTCCAACATCTGAGCATTGTGTTGGTGGGATAATTCCGCTGGCCCCCAAACCTTAGGATCATGATCCTTATTTATATGGCTGCCTCCCCATCGCCATTTAACATCACCGCTTTTTCCATCGACGATTATCACAGTGCTGGTTAGACGGAGACTCATTAACCAATCTCCATTCTTTAGTACCTCTATAGAATTAGAATGGGTCCATTCTTTGTGACTTTCGAGGGGACAAATAATTTCCTCTGCAAAATCTAGATGCTCCCATGACAGCCACTCTCTAATAAGGTCGCCATCAGGATCAATTTCACGAACAACGTCACCCCACATCAATTCGGGGTCCTCTTCATGTTTGTGTCCGCCTCGAACTTGTTCACGGAAAGCAGCAGGCATTAATTCCCAGGCCAAATATATGGTATTGCCGTTCTCTAACCTGTGGTAATCATGATGCTGATGGAGGTCTCGGTGTTCCCACAATGTGTTCCCTGCTGGATCTAGCTCTAGCATCGCCCCTGCAGAACCGCCTATTTTTTCTCGGCCGCCGGCATCCTCTGGCGGTAACGTTTGTATCAGCAAATTGCCATTGGCCAGAAGCTTCACATGCTGAATGCCTTCATCATGGTGCCATTGGTGAACGATCTGACCCTCCATATCAATGATGGATGCATGATGCCCTCGCACAGAACAAAATAATGTGTAACCGGGATAAACCCCTTCTGCACTATGTGTGAGCCCTATGGGACGATGTGATAACCAAGCCATAATGTGTTCTCAAATTTGCAGAAGTATCTTCATGAGGAATGTTTAGAATAAAAGTTGGGGAAATCCAGTTTTCAGCAGAGAATGATCAATGCCTGTTTGGCCAATGATCTGTCATTCTGGCAGCTGAGAAATGCGTTCTATCAGAAGATTAAACTCACCGGGATTGCCATCAGCAACCATTAAACCTACCTGCTCAATATTGGCAAAATCCAGGGCGGGGGTATCTCTCAAAATGCGTCCTCTAAACTGCGGCACAAAATCAGACTGATTGAATTGGAACACACTTGCCTCATCTGCTTTGGTTTTAAAGCTAACGACATAGTGAGCGCTGTCAATCCGCCGGTTGGTTCTGAATCTAAGCTGATATTCGCGACCGTCGCCTTTCACTTGTATTTGTATGGGTTTACCACTTCGCCAAGCTTTGCCGTTGTACACTCTACGAATAGAGGCAAAACCGCCGTTATTTTCGAGCGACAAAATTCCTGAGAATGAAAGGTAGCTGTCGTTGATATCAAGCCGAGCACGAGAACGCCCGCCCATGACGGTATCGTTCACAATTACCCAGTTATCTAGCTCTTGGCTTTTTTGAAAATCTATAATGGCCGTGGCTGAATTATTCGACTGCGCCATACTCATATTGCTAACACTCCCTAGTAAGAACAGTAATGTGCATGCAAACTTAGACTTGGATTTTGGTTGAAAGTGCAATGAACGCTCCATTTTAGTATGTACAGTTTATAAGTAATTACGGTACTACCAAAGTAATAGATGTCCCAAGTCAATATCGCTACCTAAAAATGTCCTTTGACCTTCGTCGTTGCCGCAGCTGCCTTTAGTATTTCTTTGATCCGCTGCCTGGCTGCTTCAGCTTTAGCCTCATTCACGATCCAAAGTTCTACCCAAGTTTCACTAGGAGCAATTTCTCCTGTCGCTCCGCCTAGAATGTCGTTACGAATCTCGGTTTCAGTGCCTTCCTCGTTCAAGGCACTAGACATGCTGCCAAGGATCATGGAATTGGGGTGGGAATAGACGCGTTTCATTTCGAAGTAGGTGCATCAGCCACTGATTCTAGAAAGGTGCGCATGATGTTGCTCACCCGCACGTCGAGCTCTTTAGCGTCAATATCAAGCCGTTTCGCATAGGGTTCTCGAAAAATACGGTAACCACGCAGTAGCGCCGAAAGCGCAACCTGCAATGCTGCCAAGTCATGTTCGCGATGGATATCACCGTCGATCACATCCTGGCGCAGCTGGCTCAGGCCCTCCTCGTAAAACGGTATCGGATCAACGGTATCGTCACCATCAAGCACGAGTAGGGCTCGTAACTTGCTATCGGTGCTGCCTTCGGACAGACGGAATGAATTTAGTCTTCGCTCAACGAAATGCTTGTTCTGGTTGCTTGCTGCCATGGTGCCTGCCAGAGCCTTGAAGCGGCGACTAATGGCAGCCCTAAGTAATTCTTGTCGTGAGCCGAAGTAGTGATAAATATTGCCACGGTTAACACCGGCGCCTTCGGCAACTTCGCGAAGATTCAGTCCAGCCAGCACGCCTTTGTCGCGGATTAGATCCAGTGCGACATCAATGAGTTTTTGTTCCGTTTCGGCACGACCTCGCCTTTGCTTTTGTTTTCGCAGCGGTTCTTTGTCTGGGTGGGAACCCTTTTTACTTACATCTGTCAGCGCCTTTTTTAGGGCCATAGAACCACTCCAATCTCGTTCAGCTTGCATATACTAGACACTAACAGCTATCATTTTGTCAAATAAAGTTATCATAACGATAAATAGGTTTTTATAAAATTTTGAGAATCAAAAGATGAACTGGAAAAAATGGGTAGGTCTGGTGGCTGTTATCGCGTTAAGTTTTGGTGTTTATCGCGTGTCTCTCCTCGCAAATGCATTGTCACTGCCCACTAGCGAGGAGGAGGTTGCAGCGGTCAGAGAGATCGCTGACCGTCAAAATGAGGATGCATTCTATCGCCCGACACGAAAATCGTTAGAGCCTCAAGCAGCAAACTCTTTGAAGAACGTCTACTTTGGTGATCTGCATGTCCACACCAATGTTTCTTCTGACGCGTATCTGTTTGGTAACAGAATGGATATGGATGCCGCCTACCGTATCGCTAAAGGTGAGAGTGCAAAGAGCAGAACAGGTGAACAGATTGAGCTTACAAGGCCTCTCGATTTTGCGGCGCTGACAGATCACGCCGAAGGTTTCGGACGTCGCATTGCTTGTGACAGCGCTGATTTAAGTGACGCAGGTCGCGAGCTATGTGTGGCAACGTCAACACCTTCCATTATTGGCTTCTTAAAGATGCGGAGTAGAGCTCAGCAACGACCCATGATCAGAGATCTAAGCGTTTTCAACGATGATCCTGGGCTCGAGCGAAATTATGCGGCGCAAACCTGGCAGCAGGTTCAGGATGCTGCCGATCGTCATTATGAACCAGGAACCTTCACCACTTTTGCTGCCTATGAATATTCGCCAGCTTTGCCAGACCGTGGTAAGCACCATCGCAATATTGTTTTCAGGTCAATGGACGTTCCGAAATACGCGGTGTCAGGTTTTGATGCCGTGTCTGAAATTGATCTGTGGAAAGATCTTGAAGCAACCTGTAAGGATGATTGTCAGTTTCTAACCATTCCTCACAATCCGAACAAAACATGGGGGCTGGCATTTTCTGGTAAAACCATCGATGGCGTTGCATATACAGAAGATGACTGGAAATTGCGAGAACGAAATGAACCCATCGTTGAAATGTTTCAAATAAAGGGTAATTCCGAGTGCTCTGTAGCGTTTGGTGCTGGGGATGAAGAGTGCGGATTCGAGCAGTTTTTGCCCGCCTGCGAAGAGGGGCAGGAAACCTCCTGCGTCTTTCCAACGTCTATGGTGCGGGATGGCTTGCAGATCGGCCTGGCCTTGGAAGACCAAATCGGCGTTAACCCACTTGAGTTTGGCTTGATTGGCTCGACCGACACGCATAACTCTAACCCGGGCGATGCTGAGGAATGGGATTTTACGGGAAGTACTACACTCGCTGCTTCGCCAGCCGAACGCAGAATGTCTGAAGAGAACGTCACAGGGATTCGTAACAACAACCCCGGCGGTCTCGCTGCAGTTTGGGCACCGGAAAATACCCGCGAAGCGTTGTTTGATGCTATGAAACGCAAAGAGGTCTATGCCACGAGTGGTACTCGCATAAAACTACGCACGTTCGCGGGGTTTGATTTACCTGAGAACATTGCCAGTAAAGGTGATCTTGCTGCCGCATATAAGCAGGGTGTTCCTATGGGCGGAAGGTTGTATGCAAGTGATTCAAAAGCCGAAGGTGTTTCACTGTTTGTGTGGGCCGTAAAAGATCCAGACAATGCGCCCCTGGCAAAACTTCAAGTCATTAAAGGTTGGATAGAAGCTGGTGAGCGGCAGGAGCTTGTCTACGATGTCGCTTGCGGTGGATCGGAACTCGACCCAGCAACCGGCAAGTGCAAAGCCAATGGCGCCACAGTGAATATGAATGACTGCAGTTGGGACAATACTGCCGGCGCATCAGAACTCAAAACACTTTGGGCCGACCCTGACTTTGGTGCAGACGAGGATGCTTTCTATTACGTACGTGTGGTGCAAAACCCAACTTGCCGTTGGACAACCTATGACAGTTTACGACTGGGGCGCGCGCCCCTCGACGATTCCCCAGCCACGGTCACTGAAATGGCCTGGGGTTCGCCTATCTGGGTGAAAGCAAAATAGTCGTGAAGGCGAATAAGTGGTTAGGTTATGTCTCGAAGAGTTGCGTGGCGTTTCATGAAAAAACCCGACGAATAGGCTGATGGGCGAAATGAACTCCCTTCTTCATCGCCCGCTGTTACATTTTTGGTTGATCGGTTTGCTAATTTTTGCGGTGGAGCGCGGCTTTTTCCCCCCTGAACCGGTGCTTGAAGTGGCTTATCCTAACCCCGGCCAGATTGCAGCTCTGGCTAGCCAATGGCAGCAGACCAGGGGGAGAGTAGCTTCAGCGGCAGATTTGGCAAAAATGATCCAGCAAGAAATTGATCAGTCGATCCTCCTAAGTGAAGCTTTGCGACTGAATTTTCACTATCAGGATTCAATCGTTCAACAACGGCTTATCAGGGACATGCGCTTCATGCAGGATGACTCTGCGGCGAGTGATGTTGAGTTGTTGGATCAGGCCTATGCCATGGAACTGCATACCAATGATTTGGTAGTTCGCCGCCGTTTAGTTCAGATGATGGAAAATTACCTCCGAGCATCCGGTGAAAACCAAACCTTATCCGATCAAGCTCTAAGAGCGCTTTATTTGGAGCAAATCGAGACGTTTACTCAACCAGAACGACTCAGCTTTACACAGGTATTTGTCAGTCAGGACCGGCATGGAACGCAGTCGCTGGAAAAGGTAGAACAATTACTAGCCGAGTTTAACGATAATGGTTTCAGCCTTGAGGGTGCGGTGTCTCAAGGTGACCCTTTTATTTCAGGTCATCGATTCAATAAAGTCACCCAGCAGCAAATCGCGCGAGAATTCGGTGCCGGGTTCGGTGACCAAATTCTTGCCTGCGCCGTGACGCTGTGGTGCGGACCTATTCGATCGGTTTACGGCTGGCACGGGGTTTGGCTGGGAGAGCGGTTACCGGCGGAGCCGATGAGTTTTGAATCAGTGAGGGCCAAGATTGCCTACGAGTTTCGAAGTCAATCAGGTGATCGGGATTTAGAAATTGCGATGGAAGTACTTCGAGTTCAGTACCAGATTACGGGGGCGCCTAAATAATGATTTTCGCGCCGCAAAGACTCCTAGCGTTGTTAGTTCTGGTTTTGTTTTCGGGTTTCTCCCTGGCTCACAAACTAGCACCATCTCTGTTAGCCATTCAAGAAACCACGTCGAATCAGTTTGAACTGCAGTGGAAAACACCGAGAACGCTGCCAACCCAAGAAAGGATTGTGCTGCACTTGCCGGATCATTGCGCCGACCTCAGTAAACGACAGCCGGTACCCGACCCCGTGGGTATTGTTTTCGAATGGCGAGTGGATTGCGGCGATCAAGGGTTGGTGGGTTCCGTGGTGCGAGTCAGTGGACTTGCGGGAAACCAGAGTGCGGCGGTGGTCAAAATTGATTTGCTAGATGGTCGCGCATACCGACAACTGCTCAACGGTAGTGATCCTGAATTTTTGGTACCCGAACGAGTTGAGAGAGGCGCGGTGATTCGTGATTACACTCAGCTCGGCATTGAGCACATCTTAAGTGGCATCGACCACCTGTTCTTTGTCTGGGCGTTGATTTTGATGCTAACACGTCGAAAGCTGCTGATCGCAATCACGGCGTTCACACTAGGCCACAGTGTGACGCTCGCCCTCGCAGCATTGGATTTCGTCCGCGTGCCTCAGGAACTTACGGAGTTCTTTATTGCTTTGTCGATTTTTGCATTGGCTGCTGAGATGGCGAAAAACAAGATAAAACAGTACCCGTTAGATAATCCAGTGGGCCTAATCCAGAAACATGTTTTCTGGGTCTGCGTTGCTTTTGGGTTATTGCATGGCCTCGGTTTTGCTGGCGCGCTACGGGACGTTGGCTTGCCGCAAGAAGAAGTTCTGACGGCACTCTTAATGTTTAACGTTGGCGTTGAAATTGGTCAATTGCTTTTCTTGGGTTTTGTCATCGTGATTGGCTTAGGGATGGCTGCCATTGCCCGCTCAAGGTTCCCAGTGACTGCCCCAGACCGCTGGCTCTGGCTCCCTATCTATTTGATTGGTTCTGTCTCCGCCTATTGGTGTATTGAGCGAAGCCTAGGAGTACTGATCTGATCACCAGCAAGAGAATTTCCCTTTATCTGAAAGCGCATTTGACTGATTGCATCTCAATTTTAAGCGTAATGATCTATCGATGAGTCTCATATCGATTTGGCTCGACATCATGCGTGCGACGCCAAAACTCAAGGTTGCTGAATGGTGAATTGCTCACGACCATGCCGTCAGAATTTTTGTACCAGCTTTCTACTCCAGGATGTCCCCATGCCAGGTTTTTACTGATCTCTTGAACTTCCTCGTTGTAATGGGTCGTTTCTGACTCGAGAATTTCAAGCGTTTGAACTTGCTGCGACAACATAAGCGCGATGCACTGCATAATGTAGTGAACCTGACATTCCGTGTTGTAGATAATTGAACCACCATGGACGATGTTGGTGTTGGGACCGTAGATGCAAAAAAGATTTGGGTAGTCTGGGACCAGCATGCCTTTGTAGGCCTGAGGGTAGTTTCCCCAACGATCTTCTAAAGTCGCGCCAGAGGTACCTTTGACATCCATTGGCCAAAGGAAGCGATTGGTGTTAAATCCTGTCGCAAAGATAACAGCGTCGAACTCATGGCGCGTTCCATCGGCCGTTTCTATTCCGTTTTCGAAGAACCTGACAATACTTGAACCGGTGAGGGTGACATCCTCTCGAGCCATTTGCTGGTACCAGTTGTTATCGATGATGAGCCGTTTTCCAAAAACAGGGAAGTCGGGTGTGCATACATCAGTCAAATCCTGGCGTTCGCCGAGTTGTTCGCTGATGTAGCGGGTCAGTCCTTCCCGCAGCTTGTCATTCGATTCGTTCATAGCGCGATCTTTGTGCGGGAAGTCGGGATCCGCTATCACATTAGGCCAGCTGGCATCCATAAACCCAAAAATCATTCGCGCGCGATGCCATTCGGCGTAAAAGGGAATATTTTTGAGCGCCCAACGCAGTCCATCTGCGACGGGTTTGTAGTAGTCTTTGTTGGGTGAAAGCCAGTGAGGGGAGCGTTGGAATACGGTCAGGTGTGATGCCTTGTCGGCGGTTTTTGGTACCAATTGGACCGCGCTGCAGCCTGTTCCGATCACAGCGACGCGTTTACCTTCAAGGGAAACGTCATGGTCCCAACGTGCAGAGTGGAAGCTGTCTCCCTTAAATGAGTCTAACCCTTCAAATTCAGGCACCGCCGGGCGATTGAGCTGTCCGACAGCGCTGATGACGATATTCGCCGTAAGCGTCTCTTCAACACCGTTCTTGTTAATTCTGACGTGCCAAAGTTTGGTTTCTCTGTCGTAAGACATGTCAGAGACTTCTGTTTTAAGTTGAATGTTTTCCCTGATCTCAAACTGGTCTGTGCACTTTTCAAAATAGGCATGCAGTTCATCACGTTTAGAAAAGTACCCTGACCATTCGGGGTTCCGTTCAAAAGAATATGAATAGAAGTGATTAGGCGTATCCACACCACAATCCGGGTAGGTGTTTTCATACCAGGTGCCGCCGACGGCGTCGTTCTTTTCCAGTATCGTGTAGTTGATGCCAGCCTTCGTTAGCTTGATCCCTGTACAGATGCCAGACATCCCAGCGCCTACGACGATGACGTTAAAGTCATCTAAGTCTGTCGTGTTGCTTTCGTTGATTGTAGTAAGCCAGTCCTGATCTCTATCAACAAAATTTGTTTCTTCCAGCAGCATACGTGCATATTCAGGCTCCATGGGCACCGCGCTCGAAAACGACATCATTTCCTGCATTGCTGCCTGCGTGGGAGCGGGCGGGCGCGCACCGCCGTTGTCGCGTAAGTCTTTGACGAGATTGAATCCCGCTTCTCGAATTTCTTCGGCAACGTCGGCGGCGTAGTTGCCTGTATCGTCTGGGAAAAGTTCTCCCTCGGGCACCTGAATGGGGTCTGGCTTATAGCGGTCTGCTAACCAGCGGTCGTCTTCGCTGAACTGGATCAGCACCATCAGCAGTGTCGGTAGATTCACTTCAACCAGGGCTGCTCTAATTGCTTGGTCATCGCCCGGAATGTCAAATGAGGTCATTGTCGCGCCTTATAATGTTGTTTCGAATACTGTTAGTTAAAAGTCGGATATAAATGCTGCTGAACATCCGTTTGATTTGGCCAAATAAATGCCGAAATCCCCCACGACACTAATTGTGTAACAGTCGCTCTCGCAGCTATGAAGTCACTACTCTTGAGGGTGCAAGCAGTTAGCTGGCTCCGAGGAAGAGTCAGTGATGGTTAGTAAACTGTTAATCGAAAATACTAAATACAATCTTGTCTGTTGCCATTTAAGTCTAATTTCTGATGGGGGAATACTGAGGGACACAATTGAATAGGTCAATGGGCCCAAGCTCTGCGACATTGCACCTAAACACGGTGACTTCCCAGCATCGAGCTTTATGACTGTTCCTCCAGGGCCCGAAACGACGCGTTAAATGCTACATCCATGAGTGGTGTGGCTTCAGAATCGGAATTGGCGATGGAGATGCGACCAGACTTCGCGCAACCTATTTCGTGCGGCGCTTGTAGTTCTTCTCATTATGGCTCATCGATGCAAATTCAGGAAAATTCAGTCGCAGTCTATAGGCAATTGCCGGGGGCGAATTTTGCCTTCCGAATCTGGCCAATAGAAATGCCGTTTTGAATGAGAGATTTAGTGGTTTTGTTTAATCTGGTAGCTGCTGCTAAGTCATTACGGGATCAGTGTCCCCTAAAACCAGCCATCTGGTGACTGACAGCGTGTTGACGACGTTAACAAACACCCGTTGCCTTGAAACCTTGGATAACCTCACGATCAAATCCAAAGGAAATTAATATTTCCTCGGTGTGTTGACCGAGTAGGGGCGCGACAGACCGAACTTGCGGGCCGTCTTGGTCTAGCAGGTAGCCCGCCTTAACGACGGTAAACGATTCCCCATCGTCTAACGGGGAATCATGAGTCGTGAATACACCACGCTCGTGCAAAGACTTATCTTTGCTAACCTCCGGTACAGACTTGATCTCAGCGACGGGTATACCCTGGCTAGCAAGGGTTGTGATCCATTGTTTGGTGGTTTTTTTTAGCATAGCTTGCGCCACTGTGGCGTGCACGTCGATATGATTTTCAATGCGGGCTGCTGGCGTTGCAAAACCTGGCTCTGTTAAACGCGCAGCTTCGCCAATCGCTTTAAAAAGCGTTTCGACTTGTGGCTGGCGTATTGCCGTGACTTGGATACTGCCATCGCTGGTTTCAAAAACGTTCGCCGTAGGTTGCCGGGTGGGCGATGCATTACCCAACAAACCCACAAGGTTGCCCTGATTTATGTAATTACTAAATTGAGCCGCTTGCACAACGACGGCAGTATCGAGCATGGCGACATCAATTCGTTGACCTAGCCCGGTACTTAGTTTTCGGTACAGTGCTGCAGAAATCGCAAATGCGGTATTGAGTGCCGTCGCCATATCAACAGGCATGTAACCTGTTCTGGTAGGTCCCGTAGATGTGTGACCGTTTTGCGACATCATGCCTGAAGCCGCTTGAATGGCGCCATCGTACGCGGCTTCACCGGCTCTTGGTCCGGTTTGACCGTAACCCGTGACGGAGCAAAAAATTAAATCTGGCTTCCATACGGCCATCACATCGTAGCCAAGCCCCAACTGCTCCATGGTGCCTGCCTTAAAGTTCTCAACCACAACATCGGCGCTTTCAATCATCTTTTTAATGATGGCAACACCATCGGAGGATTTCAGGTTTACCGTGATGCTTTTTTTGTTCAGGTTCATACCCAGGAATGAGGGCGCCATCCCCTGGTCTGCGCCGGTATTCATTAAGCCGCGGGTTTGGTCACCGCCTACAGGATGTTCAACCTTAATGACTTCGGCGCCGAGCAACGCCAGCTGCATCACTGCAAACGGCGCCGCCAATACTTGAGAGAAGTCTACGATACGAATACCTTCAAACGCTTGCGGCACGGTATGTCTCCTTTGCCTTTTAGTTTCAGCCTTCTATTTCAGGCGGGAGTGAGGTGATTGATTCTGGCTTCGGTTAATACCTTACCGTTTTTTACAAGGCCGAGTGCAGACCAGGGGTTTGCCGCTACGATGAACGCATCATCCCAAAAAATGGGTCGTCTAAAAAAGATGGAGAGATCCCAGACTGTGGGCTGACACTCTTGCCATAACGTGTGGACCAAATAATGTACGCCCATACCACCACCAATAATGGGTGCACGAAAGCCTGCCTTATTCGCGGCGTCCATCTCATAGTGAATGCTGTTTCCTTCAGACGAATACGCCTTCACTCGCTCTGCTGTAAGCTGGTAGTGCTGGTATTGATTCATCGCATCCACATTTTCAATGACCGGTGCGGGCCGATCACCAGCGCCGCTCGTTTTAGTGTCGCTTTTTGGTCGTAAGGATTTTCTCGGCGCACTGATTGCGCGCTGACCTTTGGCGTCCTCGAACCACACGTCGGTCTCGATGGCTTGGCCGCGAGGCACGTCTGTAACGGCCGTGATTTTGCCGCGTACGGTGAGGGGTTCATCGAGCCGTACCTGGCGATGCTGGATTAGGCTAGTGAGCATGTTCACATTGCCTTCTGCGCTAATGCCGCTCGTGATGCCTGCTTGAATCCCCAGGCCTATATAGAAGGATGCATCGACCCAGCCATCTAAATCATCACTGTTTAAACCACAGGCACTCAGCTTCTCGGCTTGAAGATCACTGGTGACAATAATTTGTTGAGGTTCAAGTTCAAAGCCGACAACGGGCTCGTGCCAGGTGGTTGGTTGCATGGCGTGTAGTCTGGATTGTTTTGATGGGTTTGAGTGTAAAGAGTTTTTTACGAAGCTATTAGGCTTTATCGCGGCAGAAATTGGCTGAGGTGGGGTTAGATTGTTTGTGACGATAATAAAAATGCGACTTATGAATGAGAGACTTAATAGATTTGTATAAAGCTGGAAGCTGCGCTAAGTCATTATGGGATCAGTGTCCCCCCAATCCCGCCCAAACTTGCAGAACGAATAAAGCCCTTAGATCATGTGTTGTAAAAGACGGGTCAGAGGATGGTAATCGATCTGAAAGGTAAGTGCTGTTAACTCCCAAACCATTTAAGAACTCGTTTCTCCTAAAAGAATCTCTGAACTCCTGGCTATTGACGCCTGACTCTTGAGGATAGTGGTGGTAGTTCAATGTCACTATTTCGGGAACCAATAGCTTAGATACTCTGCATAGAGTGCATGTCCCTGCTGCCCTTCAACTTCAACCTGATGGCAGGTTGTCATAAGTTGCTGGCCTTGACCCTTGTCTACTGACTCTATAAGGCTCACATGTGACCTCAGCCGGACGCCGTCACTGATAACAACAGGCTGTAACACTCGAACCTTGTTCAATCCATAGTTCAGCGAATAGTCACCATCTTCTGGGCGAAGCCCCGCACTCTCAAAAAAATAGGAACAAAGTGCAACCATATGAAACCCGTGGATTAGGGTCCCACCGTAAGGGGTCTTTTTTCCATAATCCGGATCAACGTGACCGGGCTTTTCCCAGTGAGTAACCTTGCCAAAAATATTGACCTGCGCCTGATCTATATCTACCCATTCACTAATGCCCAGGGATTTACCAACGAATTCATTAGCGTTGGCAAGAAGGAACGGTTGTGTTTTTTTCAAAGACTTACCCTCTGGCGACTTGTTGATCTGATGCAATAAACTAATAACTCAGGGGTTTCCCCAAATTTACTGGAGTGAAACTGCGGTTGATACTCCTTTTGTGTGTTTTGTCTCATAATTCGTCCGGTGCGATAATCACGTAAAGTCGTTTGATGATGACTAAACGAATCCAGCTACACTGACATTAATCGAGGAATTACAACCGATGCGTCAAACCCAGCTCCTAAAACTAAGCCGCGCACACCCGTTCGCTATCTTGATTGCAATTTTGATACTCCCTTGGGCAGGCGCACTGGCTGCGGATTATCCTGACCCTTCGCGCTGGGATTACACGATGATCGGGTTCAATCTCGCAGATGAGATTGATGACCTAAGACCGGGCGGTATTGTACTCACAGGCAGTTCCTCAATGCGCTTCTGGGGAAGCCGAATCCATCAGGATCTTGCACCTCTAAGTATCGTATCTCGCGGGTTTGGCGGCAGCAACATGAACGATGTGTATCACCATATCGATACACTCGTTTTGAAACACAAACCAAGAGCGGTTGTGATCTATGAAGGCGACAACGATCTTGCTCAAGACGTACCTGTGGAAGTCGTTGTGGCGAAGTTTCGCCAATCAATCGACAAAATCCACGCCGAGTTACCGAAAACGAGAGTGTATTTGGTCTCCGTGAAACCGAGCCTATCGAGGGCCGCCATGTGGGACGATATGACACGAGTCAACGCTGGTTTGGAGAAGATGGCAGTGCGTGATGCCAGAATCACTTACATCGATGTGGCCGGGCCCATGTTTGATGCCAAAGGCGAAATGCTTACTGATATCTATGTCAGAGACAAACTGCACCTAAACCAAAAGGGATATGACATCTGGAGCGATGCGATTTCACAAATGCTGCTTACCAACGAGGTGCAATACGAGTTGTAGCGAGTCAGGTAACCCGCCTTTAGTATTCTGCACCTATTGCTCGACACCTATCGTTCAGCACCCCGAGGCAGCTGATTGAACTTTACAGTGAGCTGAGCCACTCTTTCTGGTTCAGCCTTCAAATGGTCCGAAATTTTATAGCGAGCTAACGCAGGGGGCCAGTGGTCTGCAAACACTAGGGCAATCTTTGTGCTTCTGAGCTGCCCTTTAGAGGCTCTTAAATGCTCCTAGCCACTCTTTTGGTGATTTAGGTAAGAACCGTTACTAATGTCACGAGTCTTTCGCTATGGTGGTCGACTATAAATAAAAAAACAATAGGGCCGATTTTTGCCCGTTAGCAGTGGAAGAGGGGACTATGACAAAAGCATCAGATCTATTTATTGAATGTCTCGAAGCCGAAGGATGCGAATACGTTTTCGGCATTCCTGGAGAAGAGAATCTCGATTTCCTCGACAGCCTCAGCCGGTCGAAAAAAATCAAACTAGTACTGACGCGCCACGAACAGGGCGCTGGCTTTATGGCCTCGGTATACGGCCGCCTGACCGGCAAGACCGGCGTCTGTGTTTCGACGCTCGGCCCTGGCGCGACAAACTTCACTACTGCAGCAGCCTATGCTCAGCTGGGTGGCATGCCTATGATGATGATCACCGGTCAAAAACCTGTGAAAAAATCAAAACAGGGTCGGTTCCAAATCCTCGACGTTGTCGAGATGATGAAGCCGATCACGAAATACGCGGTCACTTTGGTTGCTGGCGATAACATTCCGTCGCGCATCCGCGAAGCTTACCGGCTTGCCGAGGAAGAAAAGCCTGGTGCTGTTCATATCGAGCTGCCGGAAGATATCGCTGACGAACAAACAGACGAGCGCCCGATTCCAAAATCGGCGGTGCGTCGGCCTGTGCCAGAGCATAAGTCCATCGCTATGGCGCTTGAAAAGCTGCACGAGGCAAAATCGCCAATCATCATTATCGGTGCTGGCGGCAACCGCAAAATGACGTCGAAGATGCTGACGGAGTTTATCGACAAAACCGGAATCCCATTCGTGACCACCCAGCTTGGTAAAGGCGTGGTTGACGAACGTCATCCGTTGTTCATGGGTTGTGCCGCTCTGTCTTCAGGCGACTATGTTCACCGCGCAATCGAGGCCGCCGATCTGATCCTCAATATCGGCCATGACGTGATCGAAAAGCCACCGTTCTTCATGAAGAGAGATGGCACTGAGGTCATCCACATCTCATATAATACTGCCGAAGTTGATCCGGTCTACTTCCCTCAAATAGAGGTTATCGGCGATGTTGGCAACGCAATTTGGGAGATGAAGAACGGCGCTAAGACGAGCGCCGAGGCCGGCTGGGACTTTACCCGCATGATGGCAGTTCGCGAACATCACGACGCCAACATCCTGGCAGGTTCAGACGACGCGCGATTCCCTTGCTATCCACAGCATGTCGTTAAATTGGTCCGCGACGCACTGCCAGACGACGGTATGATCTGCCTAGACAACGGCGTCTACAAAATCTGGTTTGCCCGTAACTATCGCGCTCATGAGCGCAATACTGTGCTACTTGATAACGCGTTGGCAACAATGGGCGCAGGCCTGCCATCGGCGATGGCGGCGCATATGGTCTATCCTGATCGCAAGGTGCTGGCGATCTGCGGCGATGGCGGATTCATGATGAACTCGCAAGAGCTGGAAACAGCTGTCCGTGAGAAGATGAATATCGCTGTATTGATCCTAAACGATAACTCATTCGGCATGATTCGTTGGAAGCAATCCAACATGGGCTTTGATGATTGGGGCCTGCAGTACGGCAACCCCGATTTCGTTAAGTATGTAGAAGCCTATGGTGGTATCGGTCATCGGGTGGAATCGGCTGAAGCGCTGTCTGGGATCCTTAAAACTGCGCTTTCCACACCGGGTGTGCATCTGATCGATTGTCCCGTGGATTATATAGACAACGACCAGATCCTCAATATCGACATCAAGAAGCACTCAGCGTCCATCTAGTCCTGCTGAGAACCACGAGGGGCTTTGTGGGCCCCTCGTGTTATTTCTAACATCTCAAAGCTAACATCTAATCTAATACTCCGAGGAGATCGTCCATGTCCACGCTTCAGGCCAAATACCCCTACTACCTGAACAACAAAGCGGTTTACGCCAACGAGGACCTTGAAGTCACCGACAAATATACCGGTGAAGTTGCAACACGCTGTGCCCTGGCTGACCCCAAGGCCATCGACGAAGGCATCGCAGGTGCTGTTCGTGCGGCTGAACCCATGGCGAAAATGCCATCCTACGAAAAAAAGGCAGTCTTAGAGCATTGCGTCAGCCGTTTTAAGGAACGATTCGACGAGTTGGCCATGGCGCTATGCATCGAAGCCGGCAAGCCGATCAATGATGCCGAGGGCGAGGTGACGCGCCTGATCGACACATTCCAGATCGCCGCCGAGGAATCTACGCGTATGCACGGTGAATTGCAGGCGTTGGATATCTCGCCCCGGGCAAAAGGCTATCAGGGCATGTGGAAGCGTGTACCAATCGGCCCTTGTTCTTTCATTTCGCCGTTTAATTTTCCGCTCAACCTTGCTGCGCACAAGATTGCGCCCGCTCTGGCCGTCGGCTGCCCATTTGTGATGAAACCTGCTTCCCGCACACCGCTGGGCGCGATCATCATGGGTGAGATTTTGGCCGAGACCGACCTGCCGGAAGGCGCATTCTCAATCCTCGCCTGTTCGCGCGACGGTGCCGATCTGTTTACCGTTGATGACCGGCTTAAGCTGCTATCGTTTACCGGCTCACCCGATGTTGGCTGGGATTTGAAGGCACGTTGCGGGAAGAAGAAAGTTGTACTGGAACTAGGCGGCAACGCCGCTGTGGTCGTCGATGCGGACACAAAAAACCTCGATGACGCTGTCGACCGCATTATCTTCGGCGCCTTCTACCAGTCCGGCCAATCGTGCATCGGTGTTCAGCGCATTATGATTCATGAAGATATTTATGATGTGATGAAAGCCAAGTTGGTTGCCAAAACCGCCACTCTGATCAAAGGCGATCCGAAGCTGCGTGAGACCTTTATAGGGCCGATGATCTCGGAAAAAGAGGCGGCTCGGCTACATAGCTGGATAGAATCTGCAGCAGCGGCTGGCGGTAAGATTCTCTGCGGCGGCACCCGCAACGGCGCGATGCTAGATGCAACCTTAATGGAAAATGTTCCGCTGGATCAGGATCTATGTGGGGAAGAGGCGTTTGGCCCTGCTGCCGTTCTGCAAAAGTTCTCGACCTGGGGCGACGCTATCTCGATGGTGAATGACAGCAAATTTGGTTTGCAGGCCGGTATCTTTACCCGTGACTTCTACAAAGTGCAGCAAGCATGGGACGAAATGGAAGTTGGCGGCGTCGTCGTCGGCGATGTGCCGTCCTACCGTGTTGACAACATGCCTTATGGCGGCGTGAAAGATTCTGGGATTGGCAGAGAAGGTATTCAATTTGCTATGGAAGATATGACGGAAATCCGCAATCTGGTCATCCGCACACCGCCAGAATAATCTGCCGAGACTTTCATACCATTGAACTGTCTATTGAATGTATCTTTGAAAAGCACCGGGCGATGTTCGGCGCTTTTCCGGTCTGGTGTCGTAAAAAATTAATTCTCATAGCTGCTACTAAGTCATTATGGGATCAGTGTCCCCTAAATCTAATAGGTCAGCTGACTCGATTGTGCTCACGCGGCAAAATAGTAGGCAAGTCCTTCTCGTCTCATTAGCTACTTTGGCCGATCAGGATGGTATCTTTTTCAGGATTGGATTTGTCCAAAAAAAGATAAAAGTGGCCAGCATCTCCCTGCGGCATTGGTGCGTGCGGGTAGTGGTGTAGTGGCATAGTTAATTTGTCATCTTAACAGTGGGTGCTATTATCACCCAGGACATTGAGCATGAACATCAGTGCGTTAGAGCGCTAGATAAAAAGCTGCAGGCAGGCATGCACTGGCAACCCGTGCTTAACGTCACTTTTCAAGAAGGTTGATAGACCTGAGGAGAGAGCATGCCAGATCTAAGGGAAGCCGAAGAGCATCTTGACGAGGGGTAAGTCATCTTTAGGTATTCCGGAGTTTACAAGGGCGCCTATCTCAGTCTTGACATGATAGATTTAATGGCCTCTGCGTCAACCGAAGAGATCCTGAATCTTCGAGCGTATTGTTGACTTAACTGCTGTCAGCGAAATCACGATGGTTGACATAGATATAAGCATGAAGACCCATGTCCACCAGAAAGTTAAATCGCGACTCCCTCAGTTTGTGTTTCACGATGCCACTGAAGCGGCGGTGGCAGCTGTCAACCCCATATAGGTCATGACGCAACTACCTTAAATCGTCCATAAGCAAATCACCCTAGAGTCAAAGGCTAAATGTTGCATTGAAGAATCCACGGTTTAACAGGAAGGCCATGGCAGCAGCGGGTACGAATAATTGCCAGTACACTAGATTCCTTTCCTTAGTTACATTTAGTTACAAATCAACACGATTCAGAAAAGCTCCAGGCAAATTCTACCTTTATGATCCTCCAGCCTTGTTGCTCAAAAGCGAGTAACGAACGTAGGGTAATTTACTAATTTTCTTAGGGTTTATCAATGTCATGGTCGCGATACTCTTGAGCTTGATCAATCAACAGTTACAACTGGAAGCTGTGCGAGCAGCGGCCCAGTTGCCTGTAAATATTGATGACTGTAGAGTTTAGATGCGAAATGTAAGTCAGACAAAATATGGTCTTATCGGCATTTTGGTGGGTATGCTATTTGTGGCCGGGTCATGGGGTCTTGATATATGGCTTATCGGAGGCTCGCCTAGTTTTGTTTCTATTGTATCGCTATACATCAATAACCCTCTTCATTTTGCCATACTTACGGCGGCCCTAGTGATTGGAGGATTAGGGCTGGGGATTGATATGCTCGAAAGAAGAGCAAAAAGATACCTAACTAAATCAGAATTAAGGTATCACGTAGCGCTGGATAAAATTTCAGATGGCGTAATAACCATGGACAAGTGGGGTGCGATTGCGTCACTTAATCCGGCAGCCGCGCTGCTATTTGGTTACGAGCCCGGGGAAGCTGTAGGCAGGAAAACAGAAATATTGATGCCTGAAAAGTACCGTCCATCTTACAAAAAAGGCTTGGAGCACTATTTTTCAGGGAAGGGAAGTAAAATTGTTGGCGGGGGACCCGTTGAGCTTGAAGGCTTAAAGAAAAGTGGTGAGGTATTTTCTATATCCATTAGTCTTAACGATTTTACAATAGGTGGTGACCGATTGGTTACTGGGATAGTAAGAGACATCACGGGGGAGAAGCAGTTACCAATGGAAACCGCGGGATCAGCGGCGGATCTGACGCGGTTAATCGATACATCGAATGCGCCTATTTTCGGCATTGATCCTGAGGGTCGTGTCAATGAATGGAATCAGACGACGGCTAAGATCTCTGGTTTCGATAAAGCGGAAGTAATGGGTCGTGAGCTGGTGGTAGATTTTATTACCGAAGAGTACAAAGAGTCGGTCGATGGCGTTTTTGCTAAGGCGTTACGGGGTGATGACACTGTCAACTTTGAGTTTCCACTCTACACCAAGGACAAGCAGCGCGTTGATGTTCTGTTAAATGCGACCGCGCGCCGGGATGTCGAAGGTAACATCGTTGGTGTTATCGGTGTGGGGCAGGATATTACGCTGTTAAAGCAAAAAGAGTTCGCGCTTCAACAAGCTCAGAAAATGGAGGCTGTGGGGCAGTTGACGGGTGGAATTGCGCATGATTTCAATAATTTGTTGAGCATTGTTCAGGGTAATTTGCGGTTTCTTGAAGGAGATATAGGAGAAGTTAGCGATGATATTAAACTTCTTTTTGCAGATGCATTATCAGCCGTTGAAGATGGTAGTGAGCTAACTGCGCGGCTTCTGCGATTTTCTAGTAATAGAAATCTGGAACCCATGACGAAAGAGGTGAATGTAACAATAGAAAATTTCCACCGCCTTGTGATTAGAACTATCGGAGATAAAATCTCGGTAGTTCTGAAGCTAACGGAAGAAGAGCTTTTTGTTCGAGTTAATCCATCTCAGTTTGAAAATACGTTGCTTAATCTGGTGATTAACGCTCGTGATGCTATGCCGAAAGGGGGTGAGGTTATCATTATGTCCGAACCAATAAGTTATGCGGAGGCAAAGCGAATAGCCGGACAATATGATGTGGAGCAATTTCATAATCAGGAATTTGTGAAGATATCAGTTCACGACCCGGGCGAAGGGATTCCGCGAGATATTATCAGTCAAATCATAGATCCATTTTTCACGACAAAAGAGGCGGGCGCTGGCACTGGCCTAGGGCTCAGCATGGTTGACAGCTTTGTGAAAACGTCCAGTGGGTTTCTGCGAATAAATAGCGAGGTTGGAGAGGGAACAATAGTGGAGATGTGCTTTCCTTCTATGCCGAAGCCTAAGGATGCCCCGAGTAAGGATGTTACTACAAGTCGTGAATCTATTTTTTCTAAAACCATCTTGGTTGTAGAAGATGAGCCCAGAGTGCGCAGGGTTGCCGTTAGGACTTTACGGGAATTGAACTACAAAATTATCGAGGCTGAAAATGCAGATATGGCAATGTCGATTATTGAATCTGGCGAAGAAATTGAACTCGTTTTTAGCGATATCTTGATGCCAGGTGACAAGGACGGGCGAATGCTGGGAGACTGGGTTACCGAGCATTACCCAGCGATGAAGGTTGTTCTTACCTCTGGGTATAGTAAAGGTAAGGGAGATGAAAGAAACCCATTACACGACGAGAATCTTACAAAGTATCCGATAGTTAGAAAGCCATATCGCCAAAATGCGTTAGCCGACATTATTCAGGCTGAATGGGATGACAATTAGAGGGGCACTATTGAATGCTTGTCGACCATTTGCGTCTGGCACCTGTGTTTTGCAAGATGGTTGTCACCCATTTCTCGATTTTTTACGCGACCTTCCGCTCCTCCTGCACAGACCTATCCGGATTTAAATTCACTTCCTTGATGTGTTGCCAATTTCTGACTCGACCTGACCATCGTAGTGGGTTTCTAGCTTTGGTCTGTTCATAAACAGCCTGTCGATTTTGCAGAAGCTTCATGTCCTCACCACTGTGGCGCTGTGATGGCGTGACGAAGCAGATCCGACTATGGCAATGATCATTGTTGTACCAGTCCACAAGCCGGTTAACCCAGGTGCGGACTGTGTCTAAGTCTTTAAACCCTTCCGACGGCCATTGAGGGCAGTATTTCATTGTGCGAAACAGCGACTCCGAGTACTGATTGTCATTGCTGACGCTGGGCCGACTATGTGAACCCGTGCTCCAGAGCTCTTCCATTTTTGCTTTCAGGGTCACTGATTTCATCGGCGCGCCATTGTCAGAGTGCAAGACTAATGGTTGCCTAAAGCATTGCTCGCGGATGACTGTGCGTTGTAAAAGCTCTGCCGCCATCTCACCACTTTCCTGTTCATGAACTTCCCAGCCCACTATCTTTCTGCTGTAGATATCTTCGATCAGATAAAGGTAAAAATACTGTCCACGCACGGTCGAGGCGCAATAGGTGATGTCCCAACTCCAAACCTGATTGGGCGCCGTGGCGGTATAGCTGGTCGGCGCCGCACGCTCCTCCACAACCCGTGTACGGCCACGATCATGTAACTGATCGTGGCTTGTAAAACCCGGTAGAAGCTCGACCCACTCGCCACATAAGGGCCTTGGTCTGCCAGCGTCGATAAGTCCGTAGACAAATCTCAGTTTCCTGGCATACCGGGCTCACGCGACAGCCGGCAGCAACGGCTTCTTGAATCAATTGAACTAACGTTTGCCTTTCACAAAGAGGGACTAATCTTCCTCGTAAAAGGCATTGAGCTTTTTCTGAGCACCAACAGTGCAGCTGTTTCTGCGAGGGCTTTTTCTTTACGGCGTAGCTCCTTTTCCAATCGGCGAATCTGTTTCTTGTCTACTTTGGATTGCTTGAGGGCTTGTGCTTTCCGGGCCGGGGTCGATTCGAACCCGGCTAGACAATCTGCTTTCCAGTTTTTTACCTGCTCCGGGTACAGACCTTTCTTGCGACAATATTCGTTTAGCTCTGACTCATTCAAGGGCGTCGTTTCAACCACGACAGCTAACTTGGCGTCAGCGGATCAATCATCAGATGACTTGCTGCGTCCAGGCACCGGGGCTCCTCCTAATTAGGCTTGGGTGCGCCAATTATACAGCGTGGCTGTCGAGATCCCTTCCTGTTCTGACACCTCAGTGACGGTTCGATTATGCGGGGGTAGTAACTTCCTAAGCACGGCTTCTTTTCTTTCTGGTGAATAAGTGACTCATTCATTCCTCATTCGCCCGCTGTTCAAAAGTTGAGTTGATTAAAGAGGGGGTGACAACAATCCTGACACAGAGGGGCGGCGTTACGTAATTCACAAAAAATTACACTTCGGCCGTAGGTCTTTTACAAACCAAGGTGATAATGAAATTGTCAAATCTAGTCCCGCCGGCCAGAAGCAGGTACAAAAAAGAGAAACAACTGCCGCAATGAAAAAGAAGTCATGAACCTCGCCTGCCTGGTGGACAAGTCGCAAGAAGATCGATTCGAGCAGGGCGTCATGGCGGCAGCCAGAATTTTTGACGATAACTTTGCGTTCGATTACAACGGACCCTGGGCGCCGCATAACTTCGTCAAGGTGGAACTTGAGCTTTAGGCTATTTGCATGCTGATTGTCGACGACATTCTGCTTTCCCCCGTGCGGAGCTTAATGTGGGTCTTTCGTGAGTTACACAACGCCGCTCAGGAACAAATCGCTAACGAAGCAGAGGCTATCACCAATGAGTTGAGCGAGCTCTATATGCAACTGGAGACAGAAAACATCACGGAAGGTGAGTTTGATGAGAGGGAGAAAGTACTGCTCGACCGCCTTGATGAAATAGAAGATCAGAAGCTTCGTTCGGAGGAAGACAATGACGCGTGAGCTCGCTGATAATGCTTCATTCAGTGAAGACGATAGCGTTACTGGTATACCGCTTTTCCTGATCGATGATGAAATTCAACTGCTGCTTTTCGGCGGCAAAGGCGGAGTGGGGAAAACCTCCTGCGCAACGGCAGCTGCTCTTCAAATGGCGCGTAGCAGAAGCGAGGATAGCTTCCTGCTTGTTTCCACAGACCCCGCACATTCCCTGACAGACTGCTTGGCAGACTGCACAGTGCCTGACAACCTGACGGTGCTCGAGTTCGATGCCGAAGCCTGCCTGTCGGAATTCAATAAAAAACACCAAAAAAAATTGCGCGAGATCGCTAGCCGGGGCACTTTTTTAGATGACGAAGATATCAATGGCTTCTTGGATCTTTCTCTACCCGGTCTCGATGAGCTTATGGCTATGCTTGAGATATCCGGATGGGTGAGAGACGAAAAGTTTGCTTGCATCATTGTGGACACTGCACCGACTGGTCACACATTACGGCTCTTAGCCATGCCGGAATCACTAGCGCAATGGCTAGATGCCCTTGATGCCCTCTTGGCCAAACACCGTTACATGAAGAAGCTGTTTTCAGGCAGCTACACCAGGGACGACCTGGATATGTTTCTGCTGGATTTGACCGATTCGGTCCAAGGTATGTCAGCACTGCTGACGGATTCGGTGCGCTGTGTGTTTGTACCTGTCATGCTCGCTGACATCCCGAGCAGGCACGAGTCAAGAGTCCTGCTGGAGACGTTGGCACAGGCAGAAATTACGGTTAACGACGTTCTGCTCAACAGGCTCAGTCCAGCCAACGATTGTCCCATCTGTTCGGATCGCCGTCGACGCCAGGCACGACAAAGCGAGCTGATCGTAACGTCCCTGCCGGGGTATAGGTTTTGGAGTATTCCGCGATATCCGCAGGAGGTTCGCGGTGGCCAGGCACTCGATCAATTCTGGCGAGGGGTCTTAGCGCTGAGTGGTAGTCCTCACAGTGAGGAGATTGTCAACGGCGGGCCGGTATCGACATACGTAGGTGACATGCAGGAATCGCCTGCAATCAGGGTGCCCTTAGTCAAAAATGCGGCACTGCTCCCGCCCGCATCCATGAAACTTTTGTTCTTTGCGGGTAAAGGCGGAGTAGGTAAAACAACGCTGGCTTGTGCGACGGCTATTCGTCTGGCAGAGACCTACCAGGACAAAAATATCTTCCTGTTTTCCTGCGATCCCGCGCACTCGTTATCCGTATGTCTAGATAAAGAAATAGGTCCCGCGCCCACTCCGGTGACCGCCAGATTAACGGCTATGGAGATAGATGCTCAGGCGGAATTTGAATCACTGAAACAGCAATATGAAGAAGAACTGACCGATTTTCTAACTTCCTTCTCCCCTAATCTTGACATGACATTTGATCGTGCTGTCATGGAAAGGGTTATGGCCCTTGCCCCGCCAGGACTCGATGAGATCATGGCGCTGACACGCGCGATAGATTTTCTCTCACAGGGTACGTACGATATGCTGATTCTCGATTCCGCACCCACAGGTCACTTCATTCGGCTGCTAGAAATGCCGCTGCTTATCGATCAATGGCTCAAGGTGTTCTTTAGTCTTTTCTTGAAGTACAAAAAAACGTTCAACCTGCCAAACATCTCGCGCCGGATGATAGCCATGTCCAAGAGTCTGAAGGTTCTTCGCAAGCTGCTGAACGAACCGAATGAAGCAGGTTTATATGGCGTCACTATACTGACTGAAATGGCTTATATGGAAACAGAGGATCTGGCAGTATCCTGTCGGACGCTAGGGCTCAATATGCCATTGCTGTTCCTCAACCTGGTTACGCCCGAGGTGAAATGCAGCCTGTGCTCTGAGGTTGCGATGGACGAGGCGCGAATTACCGAACGTCTCACACACACGTTTGACGAAGCGCACCAGACTCTGGTTTATCAACAGGGGGAGCCGATCGGCGTAGAGCAACTCGGTCGACTGGGCGCAGCGATATATGAAAGGAGGGCCCATGCCTGAATTCCATCTCGATGAAACAGAACAGGTCTCTCTCTGTGAAGTGCTTGATCGGGTCCTGAATAAAGGTGCTGTGGTTGTGGGCGAGATCACTATATCTGTCGCCAACATCGATCTTATTTACCTGGGGCTGCAACTGGTTTTGACCTCGGTGGAAACAGCAAAAACGACGACGCTAAAGGGCGCTCTCAGATCCGAAAACCGCGATGGGAATCGATATGACGTTTGAATATCAGGACAAGATAGAGTCGGAAACACTGGGTGATTTCGCCAAGGTGATGGCGGCAGATCGTTTAACACCTTTACAGAGTTCTCGCAGCCAACACCGCACACGTCAAGGCAAAACCGGTAGCGCTCGTGTGGAGCTTACTGAGAAGGACGGCAAGAATGGATTGGGGCAACTCGTGTTGACCATCGTGAAGCTACTGCATGAGCTTTTGGAACGTCAGGCCATTAAGCGCATCGAGGGCGATTCGTTGACTGACGAACAGATCGAAGAGCTCGGTATGACCCTTATGAAGCAAGGGATGGAGATCCAACGACTTACCAAGGAATTTGGGCTCGAAGAAGATGATCTGAATCTGGACCTAGGTCCACTTGGGAAACTATTATGAGACATGAATACGACAAGCTCTAGTGTCGGCGAAGGGAGATAAAATGGCAGTGCAGCGAAGTATGCAACATTCGGTAGGATCTACAAACCTTGCAGATCTGCTCGAAAGAATCCTCGACAAAGGAATTGTTATTGCGGGTGATATTCGTATCAGCCTAGTGGATGTGGAACTCCTGACAATTCAGCTACGACTGGTAATCTGTTCCGTCGATAAAGCCCAAGAAATGGGCATGGACTGGTGGGTCAACAATCCTGTCTTTAGCAAATCTCAAGCACAACCGGAATTGACTGAAGACAAGTTTGACACAATTATGCGAAGGTTGGACGGTCTCGAAAAAACCTATCAATCTGCTCCCACCTCAGACTAATTGTTTGTCCAATGACAAGACCTAGTCTGAGATTTATATTACCAGCACGCTGGAGGCTGGTAATATAACGCGCCTGTCTCATGTTGGAAAATTTGGCCCACTGCGGTAGCGACGACATCTTTCGTTATAGCGACGGCACGCATTTAGGTCCGTGATTTTCACCGACTTCCCCCCCGCGTTCGAAGAGTAATCCCCGATTATTATTTAAGATGGATTGTCTCGGCCGGTGCACCTTGCCATCTAAGCCACGGACGAATGTAAATATCGTCTACCGCAACCCTATGGGCCCTAAAAAAGGGATAGCTATTTGGCGGCGATGGAAAGACGATGCGTCGATGCCGGAAACTGTCCGTGAAATAGCTAAGCAGCATGCGACTGTGTCTTTTTTGTTTACGTTATCACGGCGGCATAAAGCCGCGTGAGCTAACTCGCATCATAAGAACGCTGGATTCCATTCTCCAGCTGATAAATTGAATGACGTGCTGAGATAACCCATCGAATCCATCGCAATCAATTAACGGGTCGCTAACGCGCCATAAAGGTCTGACTGTTGCCACAGCGTTTTCGAGTGCCTCAAAAATACAAGATCAGGAAGTTGCTGCCAGATAGTCGCTCTCTTAATGCACTTCATGTACGTCAACTAAGCCTCCACGAGGAGGCTGTGAGTCTCTGGAGTTTATGGAGTATCTATCGGATATCAATATCCTTAGAAGTGAGTGCCTGTTCAAATTTCTTGTAGATATATTCGTTCTTGGCTGTATCTGTGTGAGCCATGGTGATTTCGCTGACAGTGCTTAAGTCTTAAGCGGTTATTTATCCCGCGGTTCAATCGCCAGTCGCAGCGACATCCAGATTGTGAGGTAACAAAGCCTCGTAATTCTCCTTGACCTTGGCGATTTGCGTCAGGGCATATCGAAGATAACGATAAGGTTTGTGCCCATCGAACTTGGCAGTTTCGATCAGGCTGTAAATCGTCGCGCTCGCTTCTGCGCTCTTGACGCTCTGGGGAGAACAACCGCTTTCCGGCCGATCAGAAACGGTCTTGCCGGGTGTTCACGGGCATTGTTGGCTATCGGTAATTCTCCATTGCCCAGATAGCCCAGTGCTTCGCCTAACGTCGTTTTAGGAGCCATTTCTGGCAACGACTTATCCAGCCAGATTCGTAACTTCTCGACCACCGGTTGCGCCCGGGCTTTCTGCTTCTAATATGTCAATCTTGCTAGTGGCAGTCCATGTTGTTCGGCGTAAGCCCGGTGAGCGAGATTGGATTGAAGCAGGTCTTCAATGTGCCTGGCCCAGAAAGCAGGGCGGTCGGTGCTGCCCTCGGGTATCGCCGGTAGATGCTCGGTCATTGTCGTCTCCTTTAAAAAGAAGGTGACCAAATCGAATAACGTGCGTTTTGATTAGCCGCGTACGATGGATCATTCTTCGCAGATTGATTTGAATCAGGGCTACATGATAATTTTTTCCATATTTCATGCGTAGGATGATGCTCAATGTCTTCAAAGAAATCACTCATCAGAACATTGAGCGCCTTGCAAGCAATGGGCCTTAAGCTAGCTGTCGTCGGCCATCAGTATAGAGGGGAGATAATCGCACAAACCAATAATTCCCATAGGCTGGTTTCTGGATTGGGCTCCGTGGTCGATCTTGAACCCAGTTCAAACGACGATGGAAGTGATATCGCGTCCCTTATTGATAAGCTATTCGGCGAGCGGCTCCTTGAGGAATCCGAATTTTTGGGTGAGGAACTCGATTCACTTCCTGATGAAAGTGTCGCTCTTTCTGGGTATGGGAGAACATGGCTATACCCTGATTCGGAACTGATGTTAGTAAATCCAAAAGAAACAATAAAGGGCGGTTACCTTGAAACAGATATGTCCTTTCATCTATGTTTCAACTGGCATGCACGTATAATAAAAACCTGAACTTTTTCAGAGGTCTAATCACGGAGAGCTTAATTGACAAGATAGAATTCGACAAGTTAGAACCATCCATCCAACTTGCAATAGAGGAATACTCTATAGGAGATGTTGATCCCAACACATTGCAGGACCAATTTTTTAGCTTTTATTCGCTTTTCTCGTCTTTTTTGATAGACGCAGATGAAACTTTGGCTCAAGACTTAGAAGAAGATTTGAATGAGGCTCTCTCAGAGGCATTGAGCAATTATTTGGAGAATGTAAGTACTTACCTTGTCAGTTCGAACCCGTTCTGCTTCTCGGAAATAAACAGGGGTCTTTTTTATATTGTCCTTGCCCAAGGAGATCAAGAAGATTTAGAGGCAATTGCCGTTCAAGGAAAAGACTAGGCACTTTTACTTGTTATGAACAAGGAAACCAGTTGGATTATCGAAGTAGCTAAACAATTGAAGTGGCGCTCATCTAGAGTGAGCAATTCTTGCCTACTGAACCGCCACCACGTTAACTGGTATCCCTGTGTGTCAACCTGATCCCAGACACTCACTGTTTGAGATAACATAGTTTTCAGGGTAATGATTCAGGACTTATTGAAATGCCAAAACCTCCTTCAAAAACCAATAGTACCCAGGTGACACCGAA
>Ga0208414_1000095_pt1 | contig 97986 bp, 112 predicted proteins | sample AntAceMetag02UKE_FD_184770 | JGI IMG/M metagenome (GOLD analysis project Ga0208414, IMG submission 184770) | Saline lake microbial communities from Ace Lake, Antarctica - Antarctic Ace Lake Metagenome 02UKE (SPAdes) (version 2) | ecosystem: Environmental > Aquatic > Non-marine Saline and... | reverse complement strand
CACATCTCGCCGGCCGGCTCGATCAAGAAGGACGGCCCGGCGGGCGACTACCTGATCGAGCGGCAGATCCGGCCGCTGGACTTCAACTCGTTCGGTGCCCGGCGCGGCAACCACGAGATCATGATGCGCGGTACCTTCGCCAACATCCGCCTGCAGAACGAGATGGTGCCGGGGGTGATGGGCGGCATGACCAGGCACGTGCCGTCCGGCAAGGTCACCTCGATCTACGAGGCGGCCATGCAGTACCACGACGCCGGCACGCCGCTGGTCGTGATCGGCGGCAAGGAGTACGGCACCGGCTCGTCGCGTGACTGGGCCGCCAAGGGCACCCGGCTGCTCGGCGCCAAGGCGGTCGTCGCCGAGAGCTTCGAGCGCATCCACCGCTCGAACCTGGTCGGCATGGGCGTCCTGCCGCTGCAGTTCCCCGAGGGCGTCGACCGCAAGTCGCTGGGCCTGACCGGCGACGAGACCATCGACATCACCGGCATCGAGGGCGGGATCACCCCGCGCATGACGGTGCCGATGACCATCCGCTACCCCGACGGCACGACCAAGATCATCGACCTTCTGTGCCGGATCGATACCCTGAACGAGGTCGACTACTACCGCCATGGCGGCATCCTGCACTACGTGCTGCGGACCCTGTCCGCGGCGGCGTAAGCCTCCGGACCCGGCGGTTGCGAACAGGCGGGCGCTCCCTCGGGGGCGCCCGTCCGCATTCCGACGTCGTCGCCTGCCCGGTCACCCGCTGCGCGAGCCTGCGCGGCGAAGGCTGGACTCCTCGGCAGGCGACTGCGACTCTCGCCTTGCCGTCCGGATGGGAAATCGATCCGATGCTCAGTCGCCAATGTGTCGTGCTCGCGACAACTCTGGTCCTGGCCCCTCTTGCGACGCCGCCAGCGCATGCCCAGCAGGGTACCGTTCCATTCCCGGCGGCCACGGAAGCCGCCGTCGACACACTGCCGGTGTGGGAGCGCACGCTTTACAAGACCCTGACCTACCAGGCGGTGGCCAACCTGTCCGACCTGGCGCTCTACGACGTCGTGCTCGGAGGTACCGCCGCGGCCGGCGCCGGGTTCTTCGCTGTCAACGCCGCGTCGGCGGCGGCTCTGTACTTCGGTTTCGAGTACGCCTGGCAGACGCTCGGGTCGTCGACGCCGGACATGACCCACGCAACGATCATGGAGAAGACCATCTACTACCGACTCCTGAACTCCAGCCGAAACTTCGCCCTCGGCTACGCGTTCAGCGGCAGCGCCGCGGTCGCCGCGGGTTTCGTGGCTGTCAACGTCGTCACCGACACGGCGATCTTCGTCACCAACGAGTACGGCTGGGACGCTTTCCGCCCAATTCCACGAACACCCTAGGAGCCGTCGGCCTGAATCCCGTTGATACGGGCGGCGAAATGCCCCCGGAACTCCATGGACCGCAGGATCTTAAGATCGTGAATTCCTTGGTCGACTTGGCCGACAGGCCATCGCTCGACACCTTCCGGTGTCGTCCAACCCGCGCCGGGTCGTCCGATAGTCGGCCTCGGCATGGACGCGCAACGGGGACCACCGACATGTTTCGAATACTGATTCTGATGTGCAGCCTCTGGCTGGCCGGTGCCACCGCGCCGGTTGCCGCGGAATCGGACCAGGTTCTGCGGGCTCAGCAGCGCCTGACCGCCGCCGGATTCAGCCCCGGGCCAACCGACGGCGTGATGGGCGCCCAGACGCGCAACGCGATCGAGGACTTCCAACGCCGGAACGCACTCCCGGTAACCGGCGAGTTGGACTGGCAGACCCAGATGGCGCTGTCGGCCAGCGTGAGAAGCATGCCGGGCTCGGCACCGCCGCCGCCCCTGGCGGCGCCGGTGCCCGACGTGGTCGTGAGCGAGCTCGCCGCGCCGAACGCCGAAGCGCCCGACTCCACCACTGCGCCGGCTGCCACAGCCGGCGAAGCCGAACGAGCGGTTTCGGCAGACCCTGCCCCGGCTCGATCGATAGTAAGCCCCGCCACCGGCCACTGGGTTACCGGCAGCGGACCGTATTGGCTGGGCGCGGCCGGCTTGGTCGGATGGCTGCTGGCGCTCTGGGGCTGGAGGCGGTCGAGGCGGGCCGCCAAGGCCGGGGTCGGGATCAACCGGCGACGCGACATCGCCAGGAGCGAGGGCGCCGCGCATTTCGCCGCGCAGCCGGCTGTTCACCGTCCCGTGACGCCGACCGGGAGGCCTGGCTGACCATCCGGGGCCGTGGCCGGAAGTCTCGCCGCGCCCGCGCTCCTCACATTCTCGTCACTGGCGGCACGCCCGATCGGCGCGTACGGTTCAGACCATGATGACCCGTCGAACCTTCGCCGCCTCCGGGGTCGCCGCGGGGCTCGTCGCGGCTGCCGGACCGGTCGGCGCCAGCGACCCACGCCAGCGGCCGGTGGTGGTCGAGTTGTTCACCAGCCAGGGCTGCAGTTCGTGCCCGCCGGCCGACGCCCTGCTAGGCGAACTGGCGCAGCGCGACGACGTCGTCGCCCTCGCCTTCCACATCGACTACTGGGACCACATCGGCTGGAAGGACCCGTTCGGCGACCCGCTCAACACCGCCCGCCAGCGCGCCTACGCCGCCCGGTTCCGGCAGCGCACGGTCTACACGCCGCAGATGGTGATCGACGGCTCCGGCCACGTCGTCGGCTCGCGCCGCGGCGACGTCGAGGCGTCCATCCGCGCGCGCCTGACGATGAGCCCGGCCGAGCGGGTGACGATCCCGGTCGAGTACGGCCGCCGCTCCGACGGTGCCGTCACCGTGATCGTCCCGGAGGCGGCGACGACCGGCGCCGCCGACCTGCTGCTGGCGGCGATCGACGCCCGGCATGTAACCGAGGTGCGGCGCGGGGAGAACTCAGGCCGCGTGCTGACCGATTTCAACGTGGTGCGCAGCATCGCCCGGATCGGCACCTGGGACGGAAGCCCAGTGTCGGTCACGGTGCACGCCGACACCTGGCATCGCGGCGCCGACGCCCTGGTGATCCTGCTGCAGGCCGCCGATCACGGGCTGGTCTGGGGGGTGGCGACCGTACCTCTGTGAGGTTTGCTCGGGGCTGGCGGTGCGAGCCGGAAAAGCCCCCGACAAAGGCGATCAGGGAGTCCATGACGGCGAGTCGCTAGCCGGAAATGACTCCTTGCCGGCCTCTTCCACGACGTCGAAGACCGCGTCCTCTTCCTGGACTTGACGCTGCGGATGCCGATCGGCGGCGGGCGGCGAGGGCTGATGCGCCCGCCGGCCAACTGGCCGAATGCCCGACGGTTGGAGTTTCCTGGCCATGTTCTGGCCTCCTGAGCAGCGGCACCGTTCCGGAAGGCTGATCTGAATCAATGATGGCCAGTGCCGATAGCCACATTCTTCCACCCTATATTGTAGCTGTGGAGTTGTTTCCAATGACTGAGCGGCCGCATGACACCATCCGGGAGGCAGTCGGGGTCTTCGAGACCGCAAGCGCCCTTCAGGACGCGATCGACGAGCTGATGAGTTCAGGCTTCGACCGCGCCGAGTTGTCGCTGCTCGCCTCGGAGCGGGCGGTGCAGGCGAAACTGGAACACCGGTACGCCAAGGTCTCCGAGCTTGAGGACGACCCTTCCGTTCCCCGTCGCGCCTACGTCTCCGGGGAGTCGGTGGGCGACGCCGAGGGCGTGCTGATCGGCACTCTTCTCTACGTCGGCGCGGTCGCCGCGGCCGGAGCCATTGTGGCTTCCGGCGGAACGCTGGCCGCCGCAATCACCGGCGCGGCCATGGCGGGAGGTGCGGGCGGAATGATCGGATCCGCACTCGCCGCCCTGGTCGGCGAGTCGCACGCGCGCAACATCCAGGAACACCTGGCGCACGGCGGCTTGCTGCTGTGGGTGCGGACCCGGGACGGCCAGCACGAGAGGCGCGCCCTGGAGATCCTGACGAGGCACTCGGGGCGCGACGTGCACGTTCACGCGATAACGGCCTGACCTCGAACGTTCACGGCATCGCCGCCAGTGCCTTCGCGAAGAAGTCCGGGCCGCCGAAATTCCCCGACTTCAGCGCCAGCGCGATCGCCGGCGCGTCGAGGGTGACCGTGCCGGGCACGCCGGGGTCGATCTGGGCGCCGATCCGCAGGCCGGTCACGCCAAGCGCCGACACCACCGCGCCCGCGGTCTCGCCGCCCGCCACCACCAGACGGCGTACTCCGTCGCGTTCCACCAATTCACGGGCGATCGTCGCCATGGCGCGCTCGACGGCCTCGCCGGCCTCGGCGCGGCCGAGCCTGGCCTGGATTGCCTTGACGGTCTCCGGCGGCGCGCTCGCGTAGATCAGCACCGGGCCGTCAGCGAGGCGCTCGCGGGCGAAGGCCAACGCCTCGCCGACCACGTCGTCGCCGTTCGCCAGCCGCAGCGGGTCGACGGTGAAGGCCGGCCGGGCTTTCTGCCACTCGGCGATCTGGCCGAGGGTGGCCGCCGAGCATGAGCCGGCCAGCACGGCGGCGCGCCCGGCGATCGCCGGCACCGCGTCGGCGGCGACGCCGGCGGCACCCACCAGGCCACGCCGCCGGTAGGCGTCCGGCAGGCCGATGGCGACCCCCGATCCGCCGGTCACCAGGTCAAGGTCGGCGATCGCCTCGCCGATGACGTGCAGCTGCGCGTCGCTGACGGCATCGACGACCGCGTAGCCGTGCCCCTCGGCGCGCAGCGCCTCGAAGCGCGCCCGGATCGCGTCGGCGCCGGCCGCCACGTCGTGGAACTGAACCAGACCGACCGGGCGCGCCGTCTGCCGGCCGAGCACCGCCACCAGGTTCGAATCGGTCATCGGGGTCAGCGGGTGGTGGCGCATCGAGCTGTCGGACAGCAGGACGTCGCCGACGAACAGGTGGCCCTTGAAGATCGTCCGGCCGGTCTCCGGGAACGCCGGGCAGGCGATCGAGAAACCGGCGCCGAGCCGGTCGAGCAGGGCGTCGGCCACCGGGCCGATGTTGCCGAATTCGGTGGAATCGAAGGTCGAGCAGTACTTGAAGAAGAACCGCCGGCAGCCGGCCGCCTTCAGCCAGTCGAGCGCCGCCACCGACTGCCCGACAGCGTCGGCCGCAAGGATGGTGCGCGACTTCAGCGCCACCACCACCACGTCGACATCCGGCACGGCGGCGTCCGGCCTCGGCACGCCGATCAATTGCACGGTCCTGAGCCCGCCGCGCACCAGCATGTTGGCGAGGTCGGTGGCGCCGGTGAAGTCGTCGGCGACGCATCCGAGGATCGGCGGCATATCGGGTTCCTCCGGGTTTCTCGCCCCTCTGGGCTTGGCGCGGGCCCGCCGGCCCGCGTATCGTCGCGGCAATCATAGAAGCGCAAGGGGGGGACGCCATGCCGAAGTTCGCCGCCAACCTGTCGATGATGTTCACCGAGGTCGACTTCCTCGACCGGTTCGACGCCGCCGCCATGGCCGGCTTCAAGGGCGTGGAATTCCTGTTCCCCTACGAATGGGAGGCGACCGAACTGCGCGCCAGGCTAGACGCCGCCGGTCTCACCCAGGCGCTGTTCAACCTGCCGCCCGGCGACTTCTCGAAGGGCGACCGGGGGTTCGCGGCCCTGCCCGGCCGCGAGGCCGATTTCGACGCCGCCCTCGACCGGGCGCTTGCCTACGCGGACAGCCTGGACTGCGGGCTGCTGCACGTCATGAGCGGCATCGTTCCGGCTGGTACCAGCCGCGAGGCCTGCACCGAGACCCTGATCGCCAACCTCAAGCGCGCCGCACCGTTGGCCGCTTCCCGCGGCAAGACGCTGATCATCGAGCCGATCAACACCCGCGACATCCCCGGCTATTTCCTGAACGGCCAGGACCAGGCGCGGGCCATCCTGGAAGCGGTGGCCGCCGACAACGTCGGGCTGCAGTTCGATTTCTATCACGTGCAGATCGTCGAGGGGGACCTCGCCAAGACCTTCGAGAAGCAACTCGACCTGATCCGCCATGTCCAGATCGCCGGGGTGCCGGAGCGCCATGAGCCGACCGTCGGCGAGATCAACTATCCTTATCTGTTCGACCTGATGGACCGCCTCGGCTACGAGGGCTGGGTCGGCTGCGAATACCGCCCCAAGGCCGGCACGGTCGAGGGGCTTTCGTGGATGAAGGGAGCCTGACGTGAACATCACGATCACCGGCGGCGCCGGGTTTCTGGGCGTCAAGCTCGCCCGCACCCTGCTCGCCGACAACGCCCTCGGCGTCGAACGCCTGACCCTGGTGGACATGGTTACCCCGCCCTCGGACCTGGCCGAAGACGCCCGGGTCCAGGCGATCACCGGGGACGCCTCCGATGAGGACCTGCTGGCCGAGGCGATTCGCCCCGACACCGATTCCGTCTATCACCTCGCCGCCGTCGTCAGCGCCGGGGCCGAGGCCGATTTCGACCTCGGGATGCGGGTCAACCTGGACGCCACCCGCACCATCCTCGAGATCGCGCGCCGCCACGGCACCCGCCCGAAGCTGGTGTTCGCCAGCTCCTGCGCCGCCTATGGCGGCGACCTGCCCGAGGTGGTCACCGACAGCCAGCAGCTCACTCCGCAGAACTCCTACGGCGTGCAGAAGGCGATCGGCGAGCTGCTGATCAACGACTACAGCCGCAAGGGGTTCGTCGACGGCCGGGCGCTGCGCTACCCGACGGTGGTGGTGCGCCCCGGCAAGCCGAACAAGGCCGCCTCGACCTTCGCCAGCTCGATCATCCGCGAGCCGCTGCAGGGCAACGAGGCGATCTGCCCGGTGGCGCCGGAGACCGCGATGTGGCTCGCCAGCCCGCGCACCATCGTCGCCAACACCCGCCGCGCCCACGACCTGCCGGCCGAGGCCTGGGGACCATGGCGCGCCGTCGCCCTGCCCGGATTCACCACCACGGTCGGCGACATGGTGAAGGCGCTGGAGGCGATCGCCGGGCCGGAGGTGGCGGCGCGCGTGAAGTGGCAGCGCGACCCGATGATCGAGAAGATCGTCTACGGCTGGCCGTCGCGCTTCGAGACCGCCCGCGCCGACGCCATGGGCTTCCACCGCGATCCCGGAATGGAACCGGTGATCCGCGCGTTCATCGAGGACGAATTAAGCTGACTATCGCAGTCAGGAGGGCCTGGACGACATGAATTTCACCTGGAACGTCCCGGAAGACGACGTCGCCGCCATCCGGCAATGGTTCGCGGAATGGAGCGTCAACGTCGCCGAGGTCGACTTTGCGCCGGCGCGCGAGCTGTTCGAGGACAACGTCGCCGGTTTCGGGACCCACCTGGACGTGGTCGAGGGGCTGGACGCCCTGGAAAACGGACAATGGCGGGCGGTCTGGCCGACCATCGAGGATTTCAGCTTCCTGCTGGCGACCCTGAAGGTCGCCGTGTCCCCGGACCGGCGGCTGGCGATGGGGATCATCACCTTCTCCTCGACCGGGGTGGCCGTCGACGGCCACCGCTTCCTGCGGCCCGGCCGGGCCACGGTGGCGTTCGCCCGGCCGCGCCGGAACGCGCCCTGGAAGGCAATCCACAGCCACGTCTCGCTCAACCCCGGCACGCCGAGCCCCAGCCACGGCAGCCGGACAGCCAGGTCCTAGGCGCCATGCCGGACGAGTTCCGCTTTCTGGTCTTCAAGCCGGACGAGGCGGTGGCCGCGCTGGCGGCCTTCGCCAGCAAGATCGGCAAGGCGGTGCCCGAGGGCCGCCTCGTCGCGGCCGAGCCGGTCGGCGAGAAGACCGTGAACGGGCGGCTGTCGATCGACACCGGCAACGGGCCGGAGTCGATCGTGTCGTTCAGCACCGCCGAAGTTCTGGAGGCTCTGATCGCCTACAGCCTGGCGCGTGGCATCCCACTGCCGAGGGTGTCGGAGAAGGTGCTGGAGCGCCTGAACGGCCGGTTTGCGCTGCGGATCGGCCAGGTCGATTCGATCGAACTGCAGATGCGCACCCACGCTCCACGGTCCCGTTGAGCCCCGAGACTGCGCCCGGGAACCGGGTGCCGCCGTGGCTGCGCACCGCGTTCGGGGCGCAGGCGACCCTGCTGGTGGGAATGGGGCTCGGGCGGTTTTCCTACACCCCGATGGTGCCGGCGCTGGTCCAGGCGGGCGCGGTCTCGCCCTCCGAGGCCGGCTACATCGGCGCCGCCAATCTCGGCGGCTATCTGGTCGGCGGGCTGGCCGTGCCGTGGCTGCGCGCCGTCGCCGACACCAGGGCGATCCTGCGGGCCAGCCTGGCGCTGTCGGCCGTGCTGCTCGGCGCCAGCGCGATCCCGGCCGGGTTTCTCTGGCTGGCGGCGTGCCGGGGCCTGCTCGGCGCCGCGGTGGCGGTCATGATGATCCTGGCGATCGCCACCGTCACCGTCGCCGCGCCCGTCCGGCACCTCGGCAAGGCGACCGGCATCGCCTTCACCGGCGTCGGCCTGGGGATCTTCCTATCGGCGGCGGCCGTTCCCACCCTGCTCGAACACGGCCTGCCATGGGCCTGGGCGGGGGTCGCGGCGATCGGGGCGGTCGGGCTCGGCGTCGGCCTCTGGGGTTGGGGCGGCGGATCACCGCCGCCCGCCGACGCAGAACCGCGGCCGGCGACGGCGCCCGGCCCGAGGAGCGTGAGCGGCGACGCGATACGGCTGGTCGCCGCCCAGGCCCTGTTCTCGCTCGGTCTGGTCCCGCATTCCATCTACTGGGTCGACTACCTGGTGCGCGGCCTCGGCTGGTCGATGGCCGATGGCGGCCTGCAATGGACGCTGTTCGGCGCCGGGGCCGTCGTCGGCACCGTGTTGTGGGGTCGGCTGGCCGACCGCATCGGCTTCTCCTCGGCCCTGACCCTGGTGTTCGCCAGCCTGGCGGTGGGCATCGCCCTGCCGGCGATCGCTCCCGGCCCGGTCACAATCGTCCTCTCCTCGCTGGTGGTCGGCGCCCAGCCGGGGCTGTCGGCGGTGATCGCCGGGCGCGCGCAAAAAGCCATCGGGACCGGATCGATGGTCGGCCTGTGGCGGTGGATGGTGCTGGCGGTCGGCACCGCCCAGCTGGTCGGCGGCTACGGGCTGGTCGCGCTGTTCGAGGCGCGCGGCAGCTACGCCGAGGTGTTCCTGGTCGGCGCGGCGGCGATGCTGGGCGGCGCCATCCTCGCCTTCGGGTTGCGCCGCGGCGACCGGATTCCCCAGGGCTGACCGGCCCCGTCGGGCCGACGACCGTCAGCTCCAGGGCAGCGCCGCCTCGTCCTCGGCGATCAGCCAGGCGCCGCCGAGGGCCTCCGGCAACGCCAGGGCGGCCAGCCCCGCTCCGCGGTCGCTCAACGGAAAGCCGCGGCCCGCCAGGAAGGCGCGGGTCGCGGCCAGCCCGTCCGACAGCAAGGCGTAGCCCATCACGCCCGGCACCGGCGGCACCGGCGCCCCCGGAAAGAGCCGCGATGCCCCGGCCGGCGTGGTCAGCACCACACCGCCGCGCGCCAGCTCCAGGCGCACGGTGTCGGCGTCGACCCGCCGCGGCCGGGCTTCGGTGAACCGGGCGTAACGGTCCACCGCCTCGTCCAGGTCCGCCGGCAGGATCACCACGTCGCGCAGCGCCACGATGCCGTTCTCATGGGTCGTCCAGCGCTTCTGCCAGACCAGATCCTCGGTCAGGTGGGTGAGGATCTGGACCCTGCCTTCGGCCATCGCCTCGGCCGGCGTGCGGCAGACGGTGAACGCCGCCATGGCCTCGCCGCCGCCCTCCAGCGGCACCGCCCGGCGCAGGTTGACGGGATCCTGGGTCTCGAAGCCGGCGGCCCCGAGCCGGTGGCGACGGGCCAGGGCGTCCGGGTCGGTCATCGCCACGATGTGGACACCGGTGTAGCGCTCGAGCTGGCGCTGGGTGCGGGCCCCGGTCGGATGCGCGGGGTCGACCACGCACAGCACCTCGATGTAGCCCTCGCGCAGCATCACGCAGCGGTTGGCGGTGCCGCCGGCGACCGGTGCCGCGCCCGGCGCGGGCGTGGTCTGGTGGGCGGTGTAGGGCGTCTGCACGAAGCCGAGACGGGTCAGCGCCCGGTGCGCCGCCTCCATGTCCGGCACGAAATGCCCGAGATGGTCGAGAAACGTCTCGCCAGGGCCGGGCAGCTGCGGTCGCGTCGCCATGAACTTGCCCCATTCCGGTGATGGGCTTTGCGGCATAAGGCCGTTGCAGCATGATAGCGGGACGTCGACCCGGGACGAAAGCGGGGATGCCGCGTCCTCCCGGAAGCGTGGAAGGAGGATGTCATGACGGGATGCGCGAGACGTTGCCAATGCCGTGGGCCGTTGACGGCCCGGGCCGGCCGGGCCGACCTGGGCGATACCCTTGTGGTCGGCACGCTGATGGCCGCCGCCATCGCCGCCTACGCCTGGATGATCGAGTCGATGTCCGGTTACGTCGGCTGAACGGCGGCGGCTGAACGGCGGCAGCGGACGGACTTCGCCGCTCAGCCGAAGGCGTACGCGTCCATCCGCAACACCGCGAAGGTGGTGCTGTCGTGCAGTCTGCGGCCAGACCCACCCCCGCCGGCACCGAGCGCCGTGAACAGCGGCAGAAAATGCTCTTCCGTCGGGTGGTTCCGAGCCCCGTGCGGCGCCTTTCGGCGGTAGTCCAGCAGATCGTCCTCGCGGCCCTCGGCAATGGCCGCCGCTACCCACTCGGCGAACGCCCGGACCCAGTCCGGTGCCGGCGTGTCGATGCTCCGGAACGACCTCGGGATCTCATGCAGATTGTGGGTCAAGGAGCCGGAGCCGATCACCAGGACTCCGCCCTCGCGCAGCGGCGCGAGAGCCGCGCCGAGGGCGCGGTGGTGCGCCGGGCCGGCGAACGGATCAACCGACACCGCCACCACCGGGATGCCGGCGTCCGGGTACATCAGCGACAGCGGCACCCAGGCGCCGTGGTCGAGCCCCCAGTTGGTATCGGTCCCGGCGGCCAGCCCGGCGCCGCGGAGCAGCGCGACGATTTCGTCGGCGAGTACCGGATCGCCCGGCGCAGGGTACTGGATCTCGTACAACGCCGGCGCGAACCCGCCGAAATCATGGATCGTGCGCGGTCTTGCCGAACGGTCGACCCGGATTGTCGGTGCCTCGTAGTGGGCGCTGACCACGACGATCGCCGTCGGCCGGCCGAGTTCGCTTCCGACCCGCGCCAGGAAGGCGCGGGCCGGGACGTCGTCGAGCACCAGGGACGGCGCCCCATGGCTGACGAACAGCGCGGGCATGCGGTTCATGACGGTGCTCTCCGATCGGTTGCCCACGCTCAGCGGGCCCAGGCCGGCATCGCCTGCGGCAGCGGCAGGCGGGCCGCCAGGGCGCCGGCGCCCAGCAGCGCCTGAACCACCAGCATCGCGGTCCAGAAGGCCGGGAACTCCCAGCCGCCGCCCGGCGCCGAGAACAGCCAGCCATTGCCGGCGTGCTGCAGGGTGGCGCCGATCAGCACCGGCACCAGCGCGATCGCCACCGGGCGCACGAACGTCCCCAGGACCAGCGCGGCGCCGCCCCCGAGCTCGGCCAGGATCACCAGATACGCCAGGAAACCCGGGTAGCCGATGGACTCGAAGAACTGCACGGTGCCCGGCACCGTGAACACGAACACCTTGAGCGCGCCGTGGGCGACCAGCGCCAGCCCCAGCGAAACCCGAAGCACCAGCGCGGCGTAGGGCGCGGTCCGGTCGTCGATCATGTCCTGCCTCCTCATCGAGCGGCGACGCGACCATCGCGGGCCGTCACTAGAGCTGAAGATATGCTGGCCGTACGAGTATATAATCAGGGTTTTTCGAGAATGATTGTCTTACAAGGATAGACAATGGACCGTCTCGCGCTGCTCCAGACCTACGTCGCCGTCGTCGACACCGGCAGCTTCACCGCCGCCGCCACCCGTCTCGGCCTGTCGCGGGCAATGGCGAGCCGGCACGTCCAGGTCCTGGAGGATCGCCTCGGGGTCCGGCTCCTGCACCGCACCACCCGGAGGGTCAGCCCGACCGAGCCGGGCCTCGGCTTCCTGGAGCGGGCACGCCGGCTGCTAGCCGACTTCGCCGACGCCGAGACCGAGGCCAGGGGCGAACGGGCGGCGCCGCGCGGGACCCTGCGGGTGAACGCGCCGGTGTCGTTCGGCCGGGCGCATCTGGCGGCCGCCCTGCCCGGCTTCCTGGCGCGCCACCCTGGGCTGTCGGTCGAGTTGACGGTCAACGACCGCGTCGTCGACCTGATCGAGGAAGGCTTCGACGTCGCGGTGCGCATTGGCCGGCTCGCCGATTCCAGCCTGGTGGCCCGCCGCCTCGCCACCATCTCGATCGGCCTCGCCGCCAGCCCGGGCTACCTGGCCGAGCGTGGAACCCCGGCCGAACCCGCCGACCTCGCCGGACACGCCTGGCTCGGCTACGCCTATTCCGCCGGTTCCGCGACCGGCAGCCTGCGCCTGGTCGGCCCGGGCGGTCGCGAGGAGACCGTGCGGGTGGCCGGCCCGCTGGCCGCCAACAACGGCGACATCCTGGCCGAGACGGCGGCCGGCGGGGCCGGGATCGTCCTGCAGCCGGACTTCATTCTTGCCCCCTACATCGCCGCCGGCCGGCTGACGGCGGTGCTGCCGGAGTGGCAGGGGCCGCCGCTTGGCCTGCACGCCGTCCACCACCAGGGCCGGCACGTCGCCGCCAAGGTGCGCGCCTTCGTCGATCATCTCGCCGAGTGGTTCGGCCGGTCGTGACTCCCACCCGCCGCTCCGTCGGCGCACCATCGGCAAGCCGCCGTTACGTCGTGGGCCCCGGATAGCCGCGGATTCGCCACGGCTTCCGGGGTGACGACAAAGAGAGAGGACCCACCGCGGACTTAACGACGGCGAAAGTGGAGGGCGACCGCCTCCCTCACCCTGTCGTCATCCCGAGCGAGCGCAGCGAGACCCTGGACCCACCCGCCGCTCCGTCGGCATATCGCCGCTCCCCGCCCCGATGACGGGCCGGGCGACGCGCCGCTACGCCACCCACTCGCTGACCGGGGCGCGGGCCTCGTGCAGCGGCTGGCAGAGCACGTCCACCAGGGTCGGCCCCGGATGCTCCAGCGCCGCGCGCAGCGTGGCGTCGAGTTCACCCGGGTCGCTGACCGTCCAGGCCTTTACCCCGAATGCCTCGGCGACCCGGGCGTGGTCGGTGCGCGAGAAGTCGACGGAATAGTAGCGCGCGCCGAAGCCGGTCTTCTGGCCGGCCTTGATCCAGCCATACACCGCGTTCGAGACCACGATCATGGTTATCGGCACGCCGAGCCGGGCGATGGTTTCCAGTTCCCCGGCGGTGAAGCCGAAGCTGCCGTCGCCCATGACGCTGACCACCTTGGCCGACGGCCGGCCGTAATGGGCGCCGACGCCGGCCGCCATCGAGTAGCCGAGCGCGCCGTGCGCCCGGTTCGAGATGAACCGCCGTCCGGTCTGCTCCCAGTCGAGATAGGCCGACAGGTAGGGGCACGGGGTGCCGGGGTCGGCGACCACCACCGCCTCGCTCGGCAGCACGCGCTGCAGCGACGCCACCAGACGTTCGGGCAGGATCGGCGTTTCGTTACTTTCGGCGAGCGCGCGGAACGCGGCGTACTTGCGGCGCCTCGCGTCGGCGACCTTGGCGGCAGCGTCGATGCCGTCGCGCGCCACGCCCTTGCGGGCGAGCGCGTCGGCGAGCGCTGCGAGGCCGAGCCGGGCGTCGCCGACCAGCGCCACCTCGGTCGGGTAGGTGGCCCCGATCACCTGCGGGTCGCTGTCGAGGTGAACGATCCGGGTCCGCCCCGGCTCGGGGAAGCGCCAGCGCTCGGTGGTGACCGAGCCGGCGCGGCAGCCGACGAAGAACACGAGATCGGCCGAGGTCACCACCTCGCGGGTCTCCAGGACGCCGCCGTTGCTGCCGACCACGCCGAGCGCCAGCGGGTGGCCGTCGCCAATCGCGCCCTGGCCGCTGATCGTGGTGGCGACCACCGCGCCCAGCGCCTCCGCCACGGCCCTGAGTTCGTCGAAAGCGCCGGCGATCACCGGGCCGCCGCCGACCACGATCACCGGGAACCGCGCCGAGGCGAGCGCGTCCGCGGCCGCCTCGACCGCCGCCGGATCCGGGGCGCTGCGCCGCGCCGGCCAGGTGCCGAGCGTCGGGTCGCCCCAGACGTCGTCGGCGTCGACCGACCCCTTCTGGACGTCGAACGGCAGGCCGATGTGGGCGGCGCCCGGCCGGCCCGTGGTCATCGCCCGGAACGCCGCCCGCAGGGTACGCGGCACGTCCTCGGCGCGGTCGATCACCGCGTTCCACTTGGCGAGCGGCCGGAACAGCGCCTTCTGGTCGAGTTCGGTGAGCGAGTATTTGCCGCGCGAGCCGACCCCGATGTCGGTGGTGATCGCCAGGATCGGCACCGAACTCTCGTTCGCCTCGACCACCCCCGGCAGGATGTAGGTGGCGCCGCCGCCGGACGGACCCTCGCAGATCCCGACCTTGCCCGACACCCGCGCGTAGCCGTCCGCCATGTAGGCCGCCGAGCGCTCGTCACGGGTCAGGACGTGGCTGATGCCGCCGCCAATGCGGTGCAGGGCGTCGTAGAACGGCAGGCTGGTGTCGCCGCACAGCCCGAAGATGCGGTCGACGCCGTGCGCCTGCAGGGTGCGCACCAGGGCCTCGCCGCCGGTCATCCGGTTGCCGCTGTCGGCCGCTGCCTGGGCCGGCTTCTCGCTCGTCATCGGTTCCGCTCTCGATTCGTCCTGCGACTTCCGGTCTTGGACGATACGCGACCGACGCCTGAAGGCAAGCGCAGCGGGCCTGCTCACAAACGCGTGAGGAGCAGGGTCGACCACCTCCCGAGAATCGGCTACGACGCTGAACGTCTCGTATGAGCCGGTTCTAATCCTGGACGATAGGAAGCCAATGCCGCGCCGTCTGCTGCTCGCCGCCGAGATCGTCCGCGACGTTGCCGCCAACAACGCCGTGATCCTCGACCGCGAGGCGCTGCTTCGCTTGGCCGAGACCCTGGAAGCCGAGAGTCGGCGCCTGATGGCGCTCAACAACCTGAACCCGACCATCGAGCCCGAGATGGAGCGGATCCTGCCGACCATCCGGCACCTGGCGGCCGTGTTCAGCCCGGAATCGGTGTCGCCGCTCCGCGACTGACGGGCCCGTCGTCATGCGGCTAAATACACTTTTAAGAAAATTCTCCTACCTTTGTCAGGCCGATCCACCCGGCACCGGTCTCGGTACCGGCTCCGGGACAAAAGCCAAGGATCGCCGCCCGCGCGAACATAAGGAGAAGACGATGCCGAAACGCCTGATATTGGCGGCCGAGATCATGCTGGACGTGGCGCGGACCACCTCCGACGCCAACCGCGCGCTGTTGGAAGCCGCGGCCGCCGAGCTGGCGACCAGGGCGATCGCGCTGGCGGCCGAGCAGGGCAGTCCGATCGAGGGCTCGACCAGCCGGGCGCTGTCGCCGATCGCCGACCACGACCGCGGCATCGACCACCGCGCCAGCCTGCTGGTGCACTGACCGGCGCGCGGCGCCGAGCCGATTGTCCTGCCCGGCCCGGCGCGTCAGACTGGCCGCGACCTCATGGAGGAAGCGGCATGAGCCGGATCGAGACGTTCGAGCGCCTGCGCGCCGTCGGCACAGCGACGGTGTCGATGCAATTGCTGAAGCGGGGGCTGCGCCACACCGCCATCGCTGGCGTCAAGCCGCTGGCCGCCGGCCAGGGCTGCGTGGTCGGCGAGGCCTACACCCTGCGGTTCCTGCCGCTGCGCGAGGACCTTTCGGACCCGTCGGTGCTGGGCGCGCCCGGCTACGCCCCGCGCGTCGCCATCGAGGAATGCCCGCCGGGCGCGATCCTGGCGGTCGAGGCGCGCGGCGTCGCCACGACTGGCACCCTCGGCGACATCCTGGCCGGCCGGCTGGCCAAGCGCGGCGTCGCGGCGGTGGTCGCCGACGGCGCGGTACGCGACGGCGCCGGCGTCACCGCGACCGGCCTGCCGGTCTGGTGCCTGGGCTCGGCCGCGCCGGCCTCGCTGACCGAGTTGTCGGGCGGCAGCGTCCAGGTCGCGATCGCCTGCGGCAACGTAACGATCTTTCCCGGCGACGTGCTGGTCTGCGACGGCGACGGCGTGGTGGTGGTGCCGGCGGCACTCGCCGACGCGGTCGCCGCCGACGCGGTCGAGCAGGACCGCTTCGAGCGCTGGGTCCAGGCGCGCGTCCAGGAGGGCCGGCCGACCATCGGCCTGTACCCGCCGAACCCGGCGACGAAGGCCGAGTACGAGGCCTGGAAGGCGTCCGGAGCCACCACGCCATGATCGATCCCGAGGCCCTGCTCCGCCGCATGTTCCAGGCCGCCCTCGACGCCGCCGACCCGCGGCTCTGCCTGCCGCCGTTCCTGGCGCCGCTGGCCGCCCGGCCCTGCGCCGGCCGCACCGTGGTGATCGGCGCCGGCAAGGCGGCGGCGGCGATGGCGGCGGCGACCGAGGCGGTGTGGGCCGAGCACGCCCCCGGCGCCGCGATCGAGGGGCTGGTGGTGACCCGCTACGGCCACGGCTGCCCGACCGCCGGCCGCATCGAGGTGGTCGAGGCCGCCCATCCGGTGCCGGACGCAGCCGGGCGCGCCGCCGCCGGGCGGATCCTGGAGCTGGTGCGCGGCCTCGGGGCCGGGGATCGGGTGATCGCGCTGATCTCGGGCGGCGGCTCGGCGCTGCTGACCTTGCCGGCCGAGGCGATCAGCCTGGAGGACAAGCAGGCGGTCAACCGCGCCCTGCTGAAATCTGGCGCCTCGATCCACGAGATGAACGCGGTCCGCAAGCACCTGTCGGCGATCAAGGGCGGGCGCCTGGCCGCCGCCGCCGCGCCGGCCCGGGTGCACGCCTTCCTGATCTCCGACGTGCCGGGCGACGACGTCGACGTGATCGCGTCGGGCCCGACCGTGCCGGACCCCTCGACCCTGGCCGACGCCCGCGCAGTCCTGGCGAAATACGCCATCGATCCGCCGGCGGCGGTCGTCCGCGCCCTCGCCGACCCGGCCTACGAGACCCCGAAGCGCGGCGACCCGATCTTCGAGGGCGTCGAGACCACCATCGTCGCCCGCCCGCAGGCCTCGCTGGAGGCCGCCGCCGAGGTGGCGCGAGCCGCCGGTGTCGAGCCGGTGATCCTCGGCGACGCCATTGAGGGCGAGGCACGCGAGGTCGCCATGGTGATGGCCGGCATCGCCGCCCAGATCGCCCGCCACGGCCAGCCGGCCGCCGCTCCCGCCGTTCTGCTGTCGGGCGGCGAGACCACCGTCACCGTGCGCGGCCAGGGCCGCGGCGGCCGCAACGCCGAGTTCCTGGCGGCGCTCGCGGTCGCGGTCGAGAAACGCTGCGCCGACGTCGCCGACTGCATCGCCGCGGTCGCCGGCGACACCGACGGCATCGACGGCACCGAGGACAACGCCGGCGCGCTGTTCCTGCCGGGCGACCTGGAGCGCGCGCGGGCGACCGGCGTCGACCTCGCGGCCCACCTCGCCAACAACGACGGCTACGGCGCCTTCGAGGCGCTCGGCCGGCTGCTGGTGACCGGGCCGACCCTGACCAACGTCAACGATTTCCGCGCGGTGCTGGTGCTGCCGTGACCCCGGCCGACGTGCCGGGGTGGTGGGCGGACCTGCGAGCGGCGACGGAGCCGTTCGGATTCCGGCTGAACGGCGGCTTCCACGACGACGCGGATGCCACGGTGGTGGTGATCGGCCACGCCGGGCCTGCGCTCTGGGAGCGGTTCGACGCCGAGCGGCCGGACGGCCCCGACCCGCTCGACCGTTGGACCCGGGGGACGCTCACGCCGGTCGCCGAGCGGCTCGGCGCGGCGCTCGTGCTCCCCAACGACGGTCCGCCCTACCGACCGTTCCAGCGCTGGGCGATGCGCGCCGAGGCGGTGCACCCGAGCCCGCTCGGCCTGCTGATTCACCCGGAGTTCGGCCTCTGGCACGCGCTCCGGGCCGCACTGCTGTTTCCCGACCGCCGCGAACTGCCGCTGCGCGCCGAGGCACTGTCACCCTGCGCGACCTGCGCCGGGCGGCCGTGCCTGACCGCGTGTCCGGTCGGCGCCTTCGACGGCACGTCTTATGCGGCGGATCGCTGCGCCGCCCATGTCCGCTCGTCCGCCGGCACCGACTGCCGCGAGCAAGGCTGCCGCGCCCGCCGCGCCTGCCCGGTCGGACAGTGGCTGGCCTGGGGCGAGGGGCAGCAGGCGTTCCACATGGCGGCGTTCCTGGGGGCGACGCCGTCGCGGTCGTCATGATGGCCGAGCCTCGGGCCGGGGAGTGCGGAGATCGGGCACTCCATTCACCGCTCTAGTTGCGGAGATTATGACTGGCAAACGCGGTGAATAGGCCGCATATTCTCCGCAAATGGAGCGGTGAACATGCCTTACATCTGGGAAGTCCCAGGCTGGCCCGATCTGCGCTGGGACGATTCCGCCTTGCTCGGGCGGCTGGCGGAGGTGCGGCACCGTCAGGGGATGCTGCTGGGCCGGATGCGTGCGCTCGGCTTCGACCTGCGCGAAGCCGCCATGTTGCGCACGCTGACGCAAGACGTGCTGAAGACCAGCGAGATCGAGGGCGAGCGGCTCGACGCCGATCAGGTCCGATCGTCGCTCGCGCGCCGGCTCGGCCTTGATATCGGCGCCCTGGCGGCGGTCGACCGGAACGTCGAGGGTATAGTCGAGGTCATGCTCGACGCGACCCGCAACCACGACGATCCGCTGACCTGCGAGCGTCTTTTTGACTGGCACGCCGCCCTGTTCCCGTCGGGACGCAGCGGGCTCGCGCGGATCCGCACCGGCGCGTGGCGCGACGACGCCGAAGGTCCGATGCGGGTGGTGTCGGGGCCGGTCGGACGCGAGCGCGTGCACTATTCGGCCCCGCCGGCCGAACGGCTCGAAGCGGAGATGGCGGCGTTCCTGCACTGGTTCAACAACGAGCCCGCGCGCGACCCGCTGCTGAAGGCGGGCTTGGCGCATTTCCGGTTCGTGACGATCCATCCTTTCGACGACGGCAACGGTCGGATCGCCCGCGCCGTCGCCGACATGGCGCTGGCCCGGTCCGAGCGCAGCCCGCAGCGCTTCTACAGCATGTCCGCGCAGATTCGCGCCGAGCGGTCGGCCTACTACGACATCCTGGAACTGTGCCAGAAGGACGGGCTCGACATCACGGAATGGCTCGACTGGTTCGTCGGTTGCCTCGGCCGCGCGATCGATGGGGCCGAGGCCGAGTTGTCGGCGGTGTTGGCCAAGGCCGAGTTCTGGAACACGCACGCCGGCGGCTCGTTCAACGAACGCCAGATCGCCTTGCTTAACCGCCTTCTCGACGGATTCGATGAACGGCTGACCTCCTCGAAATGGGCGAAGATCGCGAAATGCTCCCAGGACACCGCCGGGCGCGATATCATGGCCCTGATCGACCGTGGCATCCTACGTCGCGGCACCGCCGGCGGCCGCAGCACATATTACGAGTTGGCCCCCGCCCGCTGATCGGGCCACGACCTGTGCGACCCACGCCGCCCTGCATCGGTCCGCGTCGGAGTTGCGCACCAACCCGGACCTCGGCCACGCCGATCCGCTCGCCGGCCTCAGCGCGCCACCGCGAAGGGCAGGCCGAGGCTGCGTCCCGCAACTCTCGCGTGCCCGTCCGCCAGCGGCTACTCTCGACGAAGGGAGAGCACGATGGTGGACCGGAAATACCTCGACATCATCCGGGCCTGGGCGCCGATCGTGCTGGAGCCGATCGCCAAGCCCGCCGGCCTGACCAAGGCGGTGGACGCCTTCGCCGCCGCCGCCGGCCGCCAGGCCGACGCCCTCGCGCTGTTCCAGAAGCGCCCCGACAGTAGCGTCCGCCCCGGCGCCGAGGCCTTTCTGCTGCGCCCCGACCGCTCGCCGGTGCCGTTTGCCGGCCGCGACCGGGAGGTCGCGGAGTTCGAGGACTGGATGTTCTCCGACGGCTGGATGAAGTGGCGCCTGCTGACCGGCCCGTCCGGGCGCGGCAAGACCCGGCTGATGATGGGCGTCGTCGACCGGTTGAACGCGCTCGGAGATCGGCCGGCGCGCGCCGGGTTCCTCGACCTTGACACCCTGGAGCGCAACCCCGGCGCCCTCGGCGGCTTCGCCGGGGTCAAGGGCGACCTGCTGCTGGTGGTCGACTACGCCGAGCGCGCGCGCCAGCCGGTGGTGGCGGTGCTCAATCTCGCCCTGATGCTGGAGAGGCTGGCCGAGGCCGGCGCCGAGCGCCGGGTGCGCGTGGTGCTGATCGCGCGCGGCTGGTCGGAGGTCTGGGACGACATCGGACGCCAGCACTCCGAAATCCAGGAAGTGCTGATGGCCGAGGGGCTGGAACTGGTCGACTTGCCACCGCTGGCCGAGACCGTACCGGATCGTCTCGCCGAGTTCGACAGGGCCTTCGAGGCTTTCGATCGGTACTTTCGCAACACCGAGCACGGTGAGCCGCCCCGGGCGGAGCAGCGTCCCGTCCTCCAGGCCCGCTCCGGGCGGGACGACTACGCCGACGCCGTGATGATCCACCTCGCCGCGCTCGGCATCCGCCGGGGCGCCTTGAACCCGCGGGACATCAACGACGATCGCCTGCTGCAGTGGATCATCGACCGCGAGCGTGGCGAGTGGGCGAGGCGCGTCGCGGCAGCCGGGCTGGGCGCCGAGATCTCACCGAAGGCCATGGAGCAGGCGGCCGGTCTCGCGACCCTGGTCGCGCTGGCCGACCGCGCGCCCGGCGAATCGCGGATGATGGAACTGCTGGGCGCCTGCCCGCTGCTGGCCGACCAGCCGGCGGCGCGTCGATCGCGGATCGTCGACATCCTGCACGACCTTTACCCGGGCGCCGGCCACACCGCCGGCCTCGCCCCCGACCTGATCGGGACGTATTTTCTCGGCCAGTTCGACCCGGCGTTTTTCGCGCGCGTGTTCCCGTCGCTTTCCGAAACCGAGGCACTGAACGCCCTCACCAAGCTAAACTGGCTGTGCCAGAGCCGACCGGCCGAGGGCGCCAATCGGGTCGGTGCCGCGCTCTCCGCCGCACCGACACGTGTCCTGCCGCTGGTGGTCGACGTGGCGCGGCTGTCGGGCGATCCGATCGGCCGGGTCGCGGCGGAATGGTTCGAGACCCACGGATCAACCGAACTCGCCCTGGCCGTCACCCGACGCGGCGCCATGCCGCGCCCGACCACCGCGCTGCGCGAGTTCGCCGTCCAGGTCGAATCGACCCTGTTCCGCTCGGTCCAACCGGGCGGCTCCCAAGATTCTCTGGCCGCCAGGGCAAGACACGCCAACAACCTCTCTCTCCGCCTCTCCGACCTCGACCGGCGCGAGGAGGCGCTCGCCGCCATTGAGGAGGCGGTGGCCATCCGACGCGCCCTCGCCGACGCGCGGCCCGACGCCTTCACCTCCGATCTTGCAACCTCCCTGGGCACGCACGGCATGGTGTTGCGCGCCCTCGATCGCCATTCGGAAGCCGCCGACCGCTTCGGCGAGGGCCTTCCCCTGCTGGCGCCGCATCTGCGTCGCTCGCCGCAGGCCTTCGCCCGGCTCTGCGCGAGCCTTCTGCGCGAGCACCTTCAAAGCCTGCTCGCGGCGGGGCGTGAGCCCGACGAGGAGCTGCTGTCGCCGATCGTCGAGATTCTGGTCGAGCAGGGCGCCATCGACCTCGACGATTTCGGCGGCGGGACTGGCGGCGAGACCGGCGACCCTTCCGGCCACCCTTTCCCCACGCCGCCCTGACACCGCTCCGCGTCGGAAATCGCACACCGACCCGCCCGGCTTGCGCTACCGTCGCGGCAACGGAACAGCAGTCCGCCCGAGGGAGGGAAACGGCCATGGTGAAGTCCGACATCGAGATCGCGCGCGAGGCCCGCATGAAGCCGATCATGGAGATCGGCGCCGGGCTCGGCATCGCCGCCGAGCACCTCAGCCCCTACGGCCACACCAAGGCGAAGCTCGACCTCGGCTACATCGATTCCTTGGCCGACCGGCCGGACGGCAAGCTGATCCTGGTCACCGGCATCAACCCGACCGCCGCCGGCGAGGGCAAGACCACCACCACGGTCGGGCTCGGCGACGCGCTGAACCGGATCGGCAAGAAGGCGGCGATCTGCCTGCGCGAGCCGTCGCTCGGGCCGTGCTTCGGGATGAAGGGCGGGGCGGCCGGCGGCGGCTACGCCCAGGTGGTGCCGATGGAGGACATCAACCTCCACTTCACCGGTGACTTCCACGCCATCGCCGCCGCCAACAACCTGCTGGCCGCCCTGATCGACAACCACGTGTATTGGGGGAACTCCGTCGGCCTCGACCCGCGGCGCATCACCTGGAAGCGCGCCCTCGACATGAACGACCGCGCGCTCCGGCAGATCGTCAACTCGCTCGGCGGCGTCGCCAACGGCTTCCCGCGCGAGGACGGCTTCGACATCGTGGTGGCGTCCGAGATCATGGCGATCCTGTGCCTCGCCGGCGGCATCGAGGACCTGAAGCGCCGGCTCGGCAACATCGTGGTCGGCTACACCCGCGACAAGGCGCCGGTGTTCGCCCGCGACCTGGAGGCCGACGGCGCCATGACCGTGCTGCTGAAGGACGCGCTGTCGCCCAACCTGGTGCAGACGCTGGAGAACAACCCGGCCTTCATCCACGGCGGGCCGTTCGCCAACATCGCCCATGGCTGCAATTCGGTGATGGCGACCCGGACCGCGCTCAAGCTCGCCGACTACGTAGTGACCGAGGCCGGGTTCGGCGCCGACCTCGGGGCCGAGAAGTTCTTCGACATCAAGTGCCGCAAGGCCGGGCTGTCGCCGGCCGCCGCCGTCGTGGTCGGCACCGTGCGGGCCCTCAAGATGCACGGCGGCGTCACCAAGGATGCGCTCGGCGTCGAGAACGTCGAAGCGGTGCGCCGGGGCGTCTCCAACATCGCCCGCCACGTCGAGAACACCGCCAAGTTCGGGGTGCCGGTGGCGGTCGCGCTCAACCGCTTCGTCACCGACACCGACGCCGAGATCGAGGCAGTGCGGGCCGAGCTGGCGACCCTCGGAGTCGACGCCATCGAGTGCACCCACTGGTCCGACGGCTCGGCCGGCACCGTCGACCTCGCCCACCACGTGGTCGAGCTGGCCGAGAGCGGGCGCGCCGCCTTCAAGCCGCTGTACTCCGACGCCGCCAGCCTGGAGGACAAGGTGCGCACCATCGCGCGCGAGATCTACCGGGCCGACGACATCGCGCTGGAGGCCAAGACCCGGGCGCAGTTCAAGGAGATCGAGGCGCTTGGCGCCGGCGGCTTCCCGATCTGCATCGCCAAGACCCAGTACAGCTTCTCCACCGACCCGAACGCCAAGGGCGCGCCGACCGGCCACACCCTGCCGGTGCGCGAGGTGCGGCTGTCGAACGGGGCGGAGTTCGTGGTGGTGATCTGCGGCGAGATCATGACCATGCCCGGCCTGCCGAAGGTTCCGGCTGCCAACAAGATCGGCCTGAACGCCCAGGGCCAGATCGAAGGGCTGTTCTGACGCCACAGGCGCCGACCGTGTCCATGCCGCCGTTGCAACCGCTGTCGATCGGTCTGCTGGCCGCCGTCGTCGGCTTTGCCAGCGCCTTCACCATCGTGCTGCAGGGGCTGACCGCCGTCGGCGCCTCGCCGGCCGAGGCGGCGTCTGGGCTGCTGGCGCTGTGCGTCGGCCAGGGCCTGCTCGGCCTGTGGCTCAGCCTGCGCACGCGGATGCCGATCGCCATCGCCTGGTCGACGCCGGGGGCGGCGCTGCTGATCGCCACAGGCACGCCGGACGGCGGGTTCCCGGCCGCCGTCGGTGCGTTCCTGGTGTGCGCCGGGCTGATCGTCGCCGCCGGGTTGTGGCGGCCGTTCGGCCGGGCGGTCTCGTCGATACCACCGGCGCTGTCGAACGCCATGCTCGCCGGCGTGCTGCTGGACCTGTGCCTGGCGCCGGCGCGCGCGGTCGGCGCCATGCCCGAACTGGCGTTGCCGATCGTGCTGGCCTGGGCGCTTGCGTGGCGTTGGACCCGGCTGTACGCGGTGCCGGTGGCGGTGGTGGTCGCCGCCGGCGTCATCGCCTTCGCCACCGACCTGCCGGACGACGCGCTTTCCGGCGCCTGGGCGCTGCCGATCCCGGTGGCCCCGGTGTTCCTGCCGGACGCCCTGATCGGCATCGCCCTGCCGTTGTTCGTCGTGACCATGGCATCGCAGAACCTGCCGGGCCTGGCCGTGCTGAACGCCAACGGCTACCGCCCGGCGGCATCCTCGCTGTTCGTCGCCACCGGCCTTGCCAGCGCCGCCAGCGCGCCATTCGGCGGCCACGCCCTCAACCTCGCCGCCATCACCGCGGCGCTGTGCGCCGGTCCGGAGGCGCACCCCGATCCGGCCCGGCGCTGGATCGCCTCGGCGGTGGCCGGCGGCGCCTACGTGGCGATCGGGCTGTGCGCCGGCCTCGCCGCGGCGTTCGTCGCGGCCTCGCCGCCGCTGCTGATCCAGGCGGTGGCCGGGCTGGCGCTGTTCGCCAGCCTGGGTTCGGCGCTGACCGGCGCGCTGGCCCGCGAGGCTGATCGGCTGCCGGCGGTGCTGACCTTCGTGACCGCGGCCTCGGGCCTGTCGTTCTTCGGAATCGGCGCGGCTTTCTGGGGTTTGATCGCCGGCGGCGCGCTGATGATCCTGTCCCGAACCGGCCGGGCGGATTGAGATATTTTCTTGCGCAATAGGCTGAAATGCACCATATAGGCGCCATCGAACGCGCTTGGGCGTCTCCGAGTAACGGTACGACCGCGAAACAGGTTTTCTCCCAATCTGCAGTTTGATTTCCCCGCTGCAAAGGTGCGGCGGGTCGTTTCACGTTTGGGAGATGAACCAAATGGCTACCGGTACCGTGAAGTGGTTCAACGCGACGAAGGGCTATGGCTTTATTGAGCCCGAAGACGGTTCGTCCGATGTGTTCGTGCATATTTCGGCAGTCGAGCGAGCCGGCATCGCCTCCCTCAATGAGGGCCAGAAGGTGTCGTTCGAAGTTGAGCGCGGCCGTAACGGCAAGTATGCCGCTACCGACCTGCGTCCGCTCTGAACGGGCACCGCTCGAGATCGCGCCCGACCACCGGTCGGGCGCGTCCCTCCGCCAACCGCTGAGGAGCGAGCATGGCCAAGGACGATCTGATTGAATTCGAGGGCGTCGTCCGCGACGTTCTGCCTGACGGGCTCTACCGGATTGGGCTCGACAACGGTCACGACATCATCGCCTACACCGCCGGACGGATGAAGAAGTTCCGGATCCGAATTCTGGCTGGCGACCGCGTTACCGTCGAGATGACTCCCTACGACCTTACGAAGGGGCGCATCAATTTCCGCCACAAGGACGAGCGTGCTGGTACCGGGCCTACCGGACCGGGTGCGCGCCGCCCGCCCCCGCGCAAGCGCCGTTGACGATCCCCGTCCGGCGCCGCGGGCGCACCCAAAGGACTTAAATGACTGTTCAGGATTTCCGCTCGCTCGGCCTCGCCGAGACGATTCTGCGGACCGCCGCGACCTGCGGCTTCACCGTTCCGACCCCCATTCAGATCGGCGCCATTCCGCCCCTGATGGCCGGGCGCGACCTGCTGGGCCTGGCCCAGACCGGCACCGGCAAGACCGCCGCCTTCTGCCTGCCCATGCTGCACCGTTTCGCGGCCGCCGGCACCGACAAGCGCATTCCCAAGGCGCCGCGGGCGCTGATCCTCACGCCCACCCGTGAATTGGCGGTGCAGATCGCCGGCGTCGTCGAGACCTTCGGCCGGCCGCTCAGCCTGCGTCAGGCGCTCGTCCACGGCGGCGTGTCGGCGCGGCCGCAGGCAGTCGCCCTGCAGCGCGGCGTCGACGTGCTGGTCGCCACCCCGGGCCGGCTGCTCGACCTGATCAACCAGCGCGCGGTGTTCCTCGACAAGATCGAGTACTTCGTGCTGGACGAGGCCGACCGGATGCTCGACCTCGGCTTCGTGCGCGACGTCAAGCGGATCGCGGCCCTGGTGCCGGCGAACCGCCAGACGGCGCTGTTCTCGGCTACCATGCCGCAGTCGATCATCGAGTTGACCGAGAGCCTGCTGCGCAACCCGGAGCGGGTCGAGATTACCCCGACCACGACCCCGATCGAGCGCATCCGGCAGAGCGTGATGTTCGTCGCCCGGGCCAACAAGCGGACCCTGCTTTCGGGGCTGCTGGCGACCCCGGAGGTCTCCCGCGCGATCGTGTTCGTGCGCACCAAGCACGGCGTCGACCGCGTGGTGGACGCCCTCAAGCGCGACGGCCTGCTGGCCGAGGGGCTGCATGGCAACAAGAGCCAGGGCGCCCGCCAGACCGCGCTCGACGCGTTCCGCCGCGGCCGACTGCCGATCCTGGTGGCCACCGACATCGCGGCGCGCGGTATCGACGTGCACGAGATCAGCCACGTCATCAACCTCGACCTGCCCGACGTGCCGGAGACCTACGTGCATCGGATCGGGCGCACCGCCCGGGCCGGCGCCGAGGGCATCGCGGTCTCGTTCTGCGAGGCCGAGGAGGTCGGCAACCTGATGGCGATCGAGCAGGCCACCCGCCGCAGCATCGACATCGACGTGACCCACGGCTACCACGACGCCGGGATCGAGGCGATGTACCGCTCCGGCCGGCGCCCGCCGGTCGCGGCGTCGCAGCGCGCCCGCCGCAACAACAACAGCAACGGCGGTGGCGGTCGTCCCAAGCAGGAGCAGCAGCACCGCGCCCAACCGCCGGCCCGCCGCAACGACGACGGCAACCGTCGCCCGCGCCGGACCGCCGAGGCGCGTCCGTCGGCGTAGGCAGACAGGCAGACTGATTGACGAAGGCGGCCCGGTCAGGCCCGCCGGGAAATTGGGGGAAGCGGGACGGTCAGACGTGATCGTCCCGTTTTTCCTTGGCGACGTAAGCGCCCGACTTGTCGCGCACCAGGTCGAGCACGCCGCCCTTGCCGTCGGCAGCGCGGCTGTCGTCGCGGGCGGCGGCATCGCGCCGGGTCTCGTCACGCCGGGTCTCTTCACGCCGGGTCTGCGCCAGCTTGCGCTTGCGGGCTTCGTCGAGCCGTCCGATCAGCTTGAAGCCGAACCAGACGGCCGCGAGGATGGCGATGAGCGCCAGGGCCTTCGAGATGCTGAACATCGGATCGTTTTACCTCGCCGCCGGGGCGACGCAAGGGCGACAGTGTGCCCGCCCGCCTTGCGCTACCGGCACTACCGTGTAACCCGGATTGCGGTTCAGAGCCCGAACCGCGACCAGAGCGCCCGTTCCTCGACCGCCGCGACCAGCCCGTCGGCCCAGCCATCGAACAGCCCGCCGCCGCCGCCGCGCCAATCCGACCCTGCGGGCAACGCCGCGCCGCCGGCGAGCCCGAGCCGCCGGGCAAGCCCGGGGCGCCGGCCCATGGTGCGGAAGCGGGTCCGCGCGCCATAGCGCTCACGCAGCGTCCGCCGCACCTCGCCCTCGCCGTCGACCAGCCCGAGCGCGATGCCGCGCGCCCCGGTCCAGAACTTGCCCTCGAGCAATTCCGGGTCCTCGTCGGGGCGCAGGCGGTCGCCGCGGCGGGCGCGCACCCAGGTGATGAAATGGGCGTGCATCTCGGCCTGGACCGCCTTCAGATGCGCCACATCCTCGTCGCGCTCGGGCCGGAACGGATCCAGCAGCGCCTTGCGGGAGCCGGCCGAGTGTACGCGCCGCTCGATCCCGAGCTTGCCGATCGCCTCCTGGAAGCCGAAGCCGGCGCTGATGACGCCGATCGACCCGACGATCGAGGTCGCCGTCACGCGGATCTCGTCGGCGGCGCAGGCCAGCCAGTACCCGCCGGAGGCCGCCACGTCCTCGACGAAGGCCACCACCGGCTTGTCGTGCTCGGCCGCAAGGTCGCGGATCCGGCCGGCGATCAGTTCGGACTGGACCGGCGAACCGCCGGGGGAATTCACCACCAGCGCCACGGCGGTCACCGCGCGCGGCCGGAACGCCGCCTCCAGCAGCGGCGCCACGGTGTCGATGGTGAGGCCGCGGCGCAGCGGACCGACGGCGCCGATGACGCCGCGCAACGGCACGACCGACACCACCGGGGGTCGCCCGCGAACCCGGTCGAGCAGGGGATCAATCCAGGACATGAACGCTAAATAGGGCACCGCGGGCCCGATCACAATGCGCCTTCGGCCCGCCGACCGCACGGGCGATTCCCCGCGGCCGCGCGATGGCTCCCGACCCGGCCGCGGCGCCGAAGCCGACGGCTTGCGCCGATCCCCGGCGCCGCTCGACAGCGGCCGGCGCCAACAGCACACTGCCCGCCTCGACCGGGCGGGGGCGTCCGGTCCTATCGCGGGGGTACGCATGCTCGAATCGACCTTCAAGCTCTCCGAGCACGGCACGACCGTTCGAACGGAGGTGCTGGCCGGCGTCACGACCTTCCTGACCATGGCCTACATCATGTTCGTCAACCCGGCGATCCTGTCGGAGGCCGGCATGGACCAGGGCGCGGTGTTCGTCGCGACCTGCCTGGCCGCCGCCATCGGCACGCTGATCATGGGGCTGTACGCCAACTACCCGATCGCGCTGGCGCCGGGCATGGGGCTGAACGCCTACTTCACCTACGGCGTCGTGCTCGGCATGGGGCACACCTGGCAGGTCGCCCTGGGCGCGGTGTTCCTGTCGGGCGTGCTGTTCATCATCCTCACGCTGCTGCCGATCCGGGAGTGGGTGGTCAACTCGATCCCGCGCTCGCTCAAGATCGCGATCTCGGCCGGCATCGGGCTGTTCCTGGCGATCATCGGCATGAAGAGCGCCGGGCTGGTGGTCGACCACCCGGCAACCCTGGTCGGCCTCGGCGACATGACCTCGCCGACCGTCCTGCTGGCCTGCGCCGGGTTCCTGGCGATGGTGGTCCTCGACCGTCTGCGGATTCCGGGCGCGATCATCATCGCGATCCTCGGCGTCACCCTGGTCGGGGTCGCCTTCGGGCTGAGCCCGGCCGGCGGGATCGTCTCGATGCCGCCCAGCCTGGCGCCGACGCTGATGCAGATGGACATCGCCGGCGCGCTGGAGGTCGGGCTGATCGCGGTGATCTTCGCGTTCTTCTTCGTCGACCTGTTCGACACCGCCGGCACCCTGGTCGGCGTCGCGCACCGCGCCGGGCTGCTCGACCAGCACGGCCGGCTGCCGCGGTTGAAGCGGGCGCTGATGGCCGATTCCGTGGCCACCGTGGTCGGCGCCGGCCTCGGCACCTCGACCACCACCAGCTACATCGAGAGTGCCGCCGGCATCCGCGCCGGCGGCCGCACCGGGCTGACCGCCTGCGTGGTCGCGGTTCTGTTCCTGCTCGGCCTGTTCTTTGCGCCGCTGGCCGGCACCATCCCGGCCTACGCGACCGCGCCGGCGCTGGTCTACGTCGCCTGCCTGATGGCGCGCGGCCTGGCCGAGCTGGACTGGGACGACGTCACCGAGTTCGCGCCGGGCGTGGTCGCGGCGATCACGATGCCGCTGACCTTCTCGATCTCCAACGGCATCGGCTTCGGCTTCATCGCCTACGCCGTGGTCAAGGCGCTGAGCGGGCAGGCGACCAAGGTCTCGATCGCGGTGTACGCCATCGCCGTGCTGTTCGTGGTGAAGTTCATCGTGCTCTGACCTCGGGCCGATCCGGCCCCGGCCGTCACCGGCCGAGATCGAGGCCGGCGCCGCGCAACGCGGCGTCGGCCGCTTTCGTATAGCCGCCCGCCTCGGCGTGCAGGACGAGGCCGGCCGACAGGCGGAGGGGCGTCCGCACGCCCTTGCGCGCCGCCACGATCACCCGGGCGGCGTCGCGGCCCGGCTTCGGCCAGAGCGGAAACACCACGACCTCGCCGAAACCCCGGCCGAGCGCCGACAGCAGCTCGCCGAGCCGGTCGGCGCGGTGCACCACGGTGAGCCGCCCCTTCGGCTTCAGGCAGCGGTGCGCGCGGTCGATCCAGTCGGCGAGATCGGCCCCCGCCTCGACGCCGGCCGCCGCCCGCCCCGCCGAGGGCGACGGGTCGGCCCGGTCGGCCGTCAGGAAGGGCGGGTTGGCGACCGCCTGGTCGAACGCGCCGGCCTGCCACGACCGTTCCAGCGCCGCCAGGTCGGCCTCGACCACGGTCACCCGGTCGCCGACGCCGTTCAGGGCGGCGTTGGCGCCGGCCAGCGCCGCCATCGCCGGGTCGCGCTCGACCGCCGTCACGGCAATCTCCGGCACCCGCGCCAGCAGGCAGAGGAACACCGCGCCTGTCCCGCAGCCGAGATCGAGCACCCGCTCGCCCGGAAGCGCCGGCACCGCCGCCGCCAGCAGCACCGGGTCGATGGCGGCGCGGTAGCCGTCGCGCGGCTGGCGCAGCCGGACCCGTCCCCCGAGCAGGGCGTCCTCGGTGAGCAGGGAGGCGTCGATCAGGGGCGGGTCAGCCGCCTTCGAGCCGTTCACCCGCCGCCTCCAGCAGAAGGCGCGCCGCCTCGTGGTCCTCGCTCGCCACCATCAGGCGGCGCGGAATGGCCCCGGCGCTGCCCTCCAGCACGCTCATGTGGCCGTCGAGCACCACCGACTCGATGCCTTCCGCGCGCAGCACCGCCTCAAGATAGGACAGCCGGACAAGGTCGTTGGATCGGAGCAGTTCGCGCATGCGACGTTCAGCCCTTTCAGGCGGCAGTCTCGGGGTGTTGACTTGACCGGATTTGGAGCCTTTCTATGCTCGCGTCCAGCCTTTGAGGCGTCAAGCGACGCAGGAGAAGCCGTGCCCCCGATCACCGCCCCGGTGAACGCCGACCAGCCCGAGCGCCAACCCAGCGTCGACGCCCTGCGTCGGCTGGTGGCGACCGACATGGAGAAGGTCAACCGGGCGATCCTGGAATACATGCAGAGCCCGGTCGCGCTGATCCCGCAACTGGCCGGCCACATCGTGGCGTCCGGCGGCAAGCGCCTGCGCCCGATGCTGACGCTGGCGACCGCCGGCCTGTGCGGCTACCAGGGCGAGCGGCACATCGGCCTCGCCGCCTGCGTGGAGTTCATCCACACCGCAACCCTGCTGCACGACGACGTGGTCGACGACAGCAACCTGAGGCGCGGCCGGGACACCGCCAACGCGGTGTGGGGCAACCAGGCCAGCGTGCTGGTCGGCGATTTCCTGTTCAGCCGGGCGTTCCAGCTGATGATCGCCGACGGCTCGCTGAAGGTGCTGAAGATCCTGTCGGACGCCTCGGCGATCATCGCCGAGGGCGAGGTCCACCAGTTGGTCACCACCAACGATGTCGAGACCACCGAGGACGCCTATCTCGAAGTGATCCGCTGCAAGACCGCCCAGCTGTTCGCCGCCGCCGCCCAGATCGGCCCGGTGGTCGCGGAACGTCCCGAGGCCGACGAGATCGCGCTCGAGGGTTACGGCCGCGACCTCGGCGTGGCGTTCCAGCTGGTCGACGATGTCCTCGACTACACCGCCGAGCAGGCGGCACTCGGCAAGACCGTCGGCGACGATTTCCGCGAGGGCAAGGTCACCCTGCCGGTGATCCTGGCCTACCAGGCCGGCAGCGCCGAGGAACGGGCGTTCTGGAAGCGCACGGTCGGCGAGCTCGACCAGCGGGACGGCGACCTCGGCGAGGCGCAGCGACTGATGGCCCGCCACGGCACCCTCGAGGCGTCCCTGGAGCGGGCCCGCGGCTACGCCGGCGCCGCCCGCAACGCCTTGCGCCGGTTCCCGGCCAACGCCCACCGCGCGGCGCTCGAGGAACTCGCCGATTTCTGCGTCGAGCGCGCCTATTAGGAGTTTCCCGGCTCCCTCCGCGGCCTGCCTCTGCGGCCCTTCCAGGGAACAAACGACGAGCCCGCGAGTCCCATGGTTGACACGGCGGCAACCCGCCGCCTCTTCCGTCAACCCATGGAGACAACCATGCCGGACATCCGTCAGGCGAAGATCCTGATTATCGCGACCAACGGCTTCGAGCAGTCGGAGCTCGAGGTTCCCCGGGACGAGTTGCGCGCCGCCGGCGCCGAGATCCACGTCGCGACTCCGGACGGCCGCAAGATCCGCGGCTGGGACAACACCGACTGGGGGCGAACCGTGCCCGCCGACCTGCGGATCGCCGACGCCGACCCCGCGCGGTACGACGCCCTGGTCATCCCGGGCGGCCAGATCAACCCCGACCTGCTGCGCGTCGATGAGAGCGCGATGGCGGTGGTGCGCGGCTTCCTTGACAGCGGCAAGCCGGTCGCCGCGATCTGCCACGCCCCGTGGCTGCTGGTCGAGGCCGACGCGGTGCGCGGCCGCGACGTCACCTCCTATCCCTCGATCCGCCGCGACCTCGAGAACGCCGGCGCGAACTGGATCGACGCCGAGGTGGTGGTCGACGAGGGCATCATCACCAGCCGGTCGCCGAAGGATCTGATGCCGTTCGTGGCGAAGATCATCGAGGAGATCGGCGAGGGGCACCACCGGCGGCGCGCGTCGGCCTGATCGGGTATTTCGCGCCCGATCCCCGGAGGCCGGAACTCGCGACCCTCGGCGTCGGTTGAGCTGTCACCGATCCCCCGGCCTTCAAACCCTACCGGAAGGACCCTCCGATGACCGACGACCCGAAGACCAAGCGCGAGCAGGACCGCGAACTCGACGACGAACTGGACGATTCGTTCCCGGCCAGCGACCCGCCCTCGATTTCAACCCCCGGCACCGGCTCCGGGGCTCCCGCCCCCGCCGACGAGGAGGAGCACGAGGTGGACGAGGGCGACGGCGACGACGGCCGCAAGGACACGGACGGCGAGTACCGCCCGAAGCCGAGTCCGAAGCCGGGCACCCTGCAACCCGGGTCCGGTGGGATGCCCGTGCGCACCCCGTGACGCCCGCCGGGACGACTATCGACGCGCCCGCCCCTGGCGACGCGCCCGCCCCTGGCGACGCGCCCGCCCCTGGGAGCGCGCCCGCGCCCGCCCCCGGGTGGGCGCCAGCCGGCGACCATGGCGATCACCCGCGGATCGAGACCATCAGCGCGGTCACGCTGTCGACCGGCCACATGGCGCTCGCGGTGGCGTTCTACGAGAAGCTCGGCTTCGCGGTCGCCTTCGGCGGCGGCGACGCCGAGTTCACCACCCTCGCGGCCGGGGCCCAGCGCCTCAACCTGACCGCCGAGGCCGGCCGCGGGGCGGCGGCGTGGTGGGGGCGGGTGATCTTCCACGTCGCCGACGTCGACGCCGCCCACCGCGCCGTGTCGGCGCGCGGCATCCAGCCCGACTTCACGCCGCGCGACGCGCCCTGGGGCGAACGCTATTTCCACATGACCGACCCGGACGGCCACGAGATCAGCTTCGCCCGGCCGCTGGCCTGAGGCGGCAGCACGCGGCTACACCCGGCTCCAGCCGAGGCAGCCCGCCGGAGCCGCCGCGCCGCCGACCAGCAACGCGCCCCGCCCGGGGCCGAACACGACGGTGGTGAAGGGCTGATAGGGCGGCGGCCGCAGCGACCACGCCGCCGCGCCGCTGGTGACGGCCGTCAGCGCCACCATGGCGAGGGTCAGGGCTCGTTTCCCTGGCCCACGATCCCGTCGAAGAACCCGCCGAGCGCGAAGCCCAGCACGACGCCCCATCCCGTCCGCGGCTTCCGCATCCGGCCGGGGAGGGATACTCAGGCTCTCAGCCGCCGGCGAGGTCGACGATCCGGGTGTGCAGGGCGGCGTCGACCGCAACCCCGTCCGACGCCGTCGCCGCCCGGTTGCGCCGCCGACGGTCGCCCGGCAGCCGCACCCCCTGCTCGGCGGTGATCTGGCCGAACAGCAGCTCGGCGTGGGCGGCGAAGCCGTCGGGGTCGCCGAAGCGCGCCGGGTCGATCGCCAGCATCAGTTCGCCGCCCTTCGGCGGGCCGCCGTCGCCGTTGTCGGCGGCCAGCGCCTCGAAGCTGAACTTGTCGCCGATCAGGGCGCCGACCAGCAGCTCGATCATCAACGCGATCGAGGCCCCCTTGTAGCCGCCGAACGGCAGCTGGGCGCCGCCGTCGAGGATGGCGGCCGGGTCGGTGGTCTCGCGGCCCTCGGCGTCGATGCCGGTACCGGGCGGCACGGCGTGGCCCTCGCGCGCCGCGATCATGATCTCGCCGCGCGCCAGCGACGACGATGCCTGGTCGAACACCAGCGGGTCGCGGCCCGGGCGCGGCCAGGCGAACGCCATCGGGTTGGTGCCGTAGATCGGCCGCCGGCCGCCGGCCGCCACCACGTAGGGGAAGGCGGCGGTGAAGGCGAAGGCGCACAGCCCCTGCTCGGCCAGCGTCTCGACCTCGGGCCAGAGGGCGGCGAAGTGGTGGATGTCGTTGAGCGCCAGCGCCGCCACTCCCTGGGCGCGGGCCTTGGCGGCCAGCGGCGCCCGCCCGGCCTCCAGCGCCAGCGGCGCGAAGCCGCCGCGGCCGTCGACCCGCACCACCGCCGGCGCCAGGTCCTCGACCACCGGCCGGGCCTTGCCATTGGCCTTGCCGCTGCGCAGCGAGGCGACGTAGCCCGGCAACCGGAACAGCCCGTGCGACAGGCAGACGTCGCGCTCGGCCGCCGTGATGGTGTCGGCGACGGCGCGGGCGTTCTCGGCGTCGCAGCCGTTGGCGGCGAGGCAGCGCGACGCCAGCGCGTGGACCTCGGCGAGGCTGAGGCGGACGGTGGCCATGGACGGGTCTCCCGGAGGGTTGGCGGCGCCGACAGCTAACCAGAGGATCGCGCTCCCGGAAACCCGGCCCCGGAGTTCGGCCGGGACATTCCGCACTTACCGCCACCGCCGGCGCGATCCGTGCTTGATGCCGCCGAAGCGACCCGCTATATGACGCCCTCGCATCCCGGCGGGCAGCCTATCGCCCGCATCGGTCGGGGAGTAGCTCAGCCTGGTAGAGCACTGTCTTCGGGAGGCAGGGGCCGGAGGTTCGAATCCTCTCTCCCCGACCAACTACTCTTCGCGCTCAGGTTGCGACCACGGGGTTGCCTTTACCCGCGCGCCGACGGCCACTGTCGGGCCGTATGAACCAGCGTCGGTATCCAGACCGTCTCGGCATCGATTTCGTATATCAGGCGATTTCTCGCATGCGGGATCAACTCGCGGGTTCCGGATACCCTGCCGGGCCGGCCGAGCATGGGATGACGACTGAGCCGGGATGCCGCATCGCTGAACAGCTCGTCCATCTTGACGGCCGCGTCGGGATTGTCGACGGCGATGTAGTCCCACACCTCGGCGCGATCCTACTCCGCCTGCCGCGTCCAGACGACCCTCACCCCCGGCTCGTCGCTGCGGCGCGCCGCGCGGCGAACTCAGCGTCGACGTCCTCGTCCGACCGGCCCTGACCAGCTCGCATCGAGGCCCGCCCAGCCTCGACCTTGCGCCGCAGGAAGGCGTCGTACTCGCGCCCCTCCCGCTGGCGCTGAACAAACTCCCGCATCAGTTCCCGCATTATCTGCGACGCCGGCCGGTGCGTGGCCTCAGCCTCGGCCATGAACTCGTCGCGCAGCTCGGGCTCCAGCTTCATCGTGAAGACGGCTTGCTTCGACATGGGAGCCCCTCTGGTACTAACGACGTATAAATTTTGTCACTACCGGCACCCTCTCGCAAGCGTATCGGCCAAGCGGGCGGTCCACTGGAGTCCGCGCCCCTCCCGTCAGCCGGGTTTCCCCCAATCAGGCTGCCCCGGTTCTCGCATTTTTTCCCCGAAGACACCCGCGCCGATGGCGCGCGCGGCGCTCAGCTTAAACTAGCCCCTCCTGACAGAACTGCTCGATGCAGAGCAAGGTTGTTGCAGTGCGGCTCCTCACACTCAATCTTCGACACGGAGGGGGATCGCGGATCTCGGTCACACCCTCTACGCCGCTCCGGCCATTTCAATCACCATGTCGGTATGATCCGTGATGCCGGGCCAAGTGCTGTGAACGTAGGCGGCATCTCGAACCATTGGCAGAGCCCGGGGCTTGCGAACGCATGGTCCAGGCGGAACTCGTTCCCGCGAGGCGAGGTCCTGGGGAAACGCGGAGCCGTCGCGCTTGCCACCGGTCTTGTACCGGACCGTGTGCGGATCCTTCACGATCGCCTCGTTCGACTTGAGCAGGGCCTCCTCGAGCCGGGCGTGATCGACCTCCAGACTCGAATGCTTCAGGACGCGTTCGTCCAGTCGGCCTTGTTGTCCTCGTAGGACAGAACCAGGACCCGGCCGGAGCGTCGGGCTTCAGGTCGTCGCCGAATCTGAGCAACGCCTCGAATATGTTCCGGTGGATGAAGACCGGCTTGACGTCGTAGGCAATGCATCGGATCAGGCACCGGGCGCTCGCCACCAGGGGGCCACGGGCGATGTGCCGCCGCCGCAGGGCTTGGCTCGAGCACCTCGGCATCGAGGGCGGCTCCATGGTGACGTTGGCGCACGTCGTCGTCGCGACCGAGTAGCCGGTGTAGTTCCTGAGGATGTTCTCCAGGAACGTGGAGCCGGATTTCGGGAACGAGAAGATCGAGATCGACCGGCACTCCGCCATCGGCGCCGGGGCCTCGAAGAACAGGCTCTCCAGCAGGACGTCGGCGGCCCGGGTATCGATGTTCTCGATGCACTCGGCGACCAGTCCCATCGACGACACCACGATAGAATCATTCAAGCGGCCGCCAGGCCAGCCGGTTCGGCTAACCGTCGAACGGTCCCACCCCGCCTGATCACACCGTCCAGTCCTCGACCCGCAGCCCAGGCGCCTGGAGGAAACCGCGGTCGTTGGTCACCAGCACGGCCTCCACCGCGATCGCGTGGGCGGCGATCATCGTGTCGAGCGGTGCGAGGGGCCGGCCACCGCGTTCGAGTTCGGCGCGCAACGCGCCATAGCGTTCCGCGGCATCGCTGTCCCATGGCAGTGCGTCGACCCGCTTCAGAAGCTCTGCGACCACCGCGCGCAGGCGCACCGCGCCGGGCCGCTTCGCGACGCCGAACAACAGTTCTCCTTCGGTGACGGCCGAGATGCACAGCGCGCTGATCGGGTGCGCCACGAGGTGACGATCGACCGCCGGGTTGCCGCGAACCAGATGGCTGACGGTGTTGGTATCGAGCATATAGCGCGTCATTCGGTCCAGCCTTCGAGCGGATCACGGTCCTGCTCGTCCTGGCAACGGTCGCCACGGTCCAGGAAGTCGGACGGGATGCCGGCCGCGGTGCGAACGGCGAAGAAGCCTTCCCAGTCCGTCGGCTTGCGCGACAGAATGACGTCGCCGGTCTCCGGATCCCGGCGGATGAACACTTCGTCGCCCTCGAACCGATAGGCGGCCGGCAGCCGGACGGCCTGGCTGCGGCCGTTGGTGAAGATCTTGGCGGTCCTGGTCACGGCGGCTCCTCCATCGAAGCGCCCACTGAAAGTTGGGCCGGACTCTGGACTATATCAAGGTATATATCAGAAGTTCGCCCGCCCGTCGCACGTAGTTCCCGCTAAGCGCAATTCCATTGGCAATTCTGAAGTGCCGCCCCTCGGATGAGACATTGGAACGCGCCATTCCAGTGGGGACATTCCAGTGACGGACATTCCAGTGACAGTGCACTCCATGCGCAACGATGCGCGTGCTCATCGCGGAGCCCGCGCTGGATCGACAGTCGATCACGCCCGCTGAGAATTCATGCACTGTCACCAGATCGCCACCAGATCGCAGATCCAGATCGATCACAGATCACCTGATCCGGCTCCTGATGCTCACTTGCTGCAATCTGGATCAGGAACCTGTTCAGCGGTTCCGAGCTTGGCGTTTTGAACGATACAAGAGGAAAAACCCATGACAGTGGCCCCTGATCTTCAGGGCGATGCACCGGAAGACGAACAGGAACGCTGGCAGGCGCTGACACAGCTCGAAGACTGGCTGGAGCGACCGATGCTGATCCTGTCGTTCATCTGGCTCAGCCTCGTTATCATCGAACTTGTCTGGACGACGTCCGGCGTGTTCGAAATGCTCGGCACAATTATCTGGATTGTATTCATCCTGGAATTTCTTCTGCGCCTTGCCCTCGCCCCGCGCAAAATTCAGTTCCTGCGGCGCAATCCGATCACCATCATCGCTCTCGCCGCGCCCGCATTCCGGTTCCTGCGCGTCCTGCGCGCCCTGCGGGTGCTGCGTCTGAGCCGTGGGCTGCGCCTCGTCAGGATCGTCGGCACCGCCAATCGCGGCATCAGCGCGCTGCGAACAAGCTTCGACCGCCGGGGGCTTGGCTATGTGCTGGCCACGACGGTGCTGGTCATTCTGCTCGGCGCGGGCGGAATGCTGGCTTTCGAGCCGGCGCACGAGGTCAATGGTGGGTTTACAGGGTACGCTGACGCGCTCTGGTGGACGGCGATGCTGGTGTCGACGATGGGGTCGGATTTCTGGCCTTTGACGCCCGAGGGCCGAGTGCTCGCGCTGCTACTGTCGATCTACGGCCTCGCAGTCTTTGGCTACATTACGGCCAGCTTCGCCACCTTCTTCATCGGGCAGGAAGCCGCAGCACCGGACGGGGACGTCGGCGGTGCCCGCGAGATAGCGGCGCTTCGCGAGGACATATCCGCGCTGCGCGCGGAACTTCAACGCTCGGCGTCGCGGTAAAGGGCTACACGCCCCGGTTCGAGATCTCCCCGATCAATGGCCGCATCGCCCTGCGGGCTCCGACGGACGATAAGCCAACGCACATTATCGGCGCTTCCAGTGGATCGAATCCTGGACTTGCCGCCCTCATCTGACGGTGACGATGACTTTGTCGGGATCCGCCGTCCCGTTGAAGGGCTTCGGGTCCGACGGGATTGCGCGAGGATTGGTGCCGGGGCAGGTCCGCTTGGCCGCGACCGCCGGCAGCGCGGCGGCGTGGTTGCGTCGCTGGCGCCCCTGACCGTCCGGCGTCGCACGTTCCCGCTTGGCTCCCGCCCCCCGCCGCCCGACAATGTCGCCCCGGCATCTGCCAGGCTTCGAGGGGTGGCCACCATGTCCGTATCGCCGAATCTCGATCCCGTGGACGTCCTGATCGTCGGCGCCGGCGCGTCGGGGGCGGCGATCGCCTGGAGCCTGACCGAGACGCGGATGCGCATCCTGTGCCTGGAGCAGGGCGACTGGATGTCGTCGTCGCAGTACCCGACGACCCGCAAGAACTGGGAGGCCCAGCAGTTCGGCTCCTTTCACGTCGACCCGAACGTCCGCGGCCTGCCCTCCGACTACCCGGTCAACAACGCCGACTCGCCGATCGACGTGCTGAACTACAACGCCGTCGGCGGCAGCACGATCGCCTACGCCGCCCACTTTCCCCGCCTGCACCCCTCGGATTTCCGGGTCCGCACCCTCGACGGCGTCGCCGACGACTGGCCGGTCAGCTACGACGACCTGGAGCCGTATTTCGCCGAGAACGACCGCATCATGGGGGTGTCGGGGCTGGCCGGCGACCCGATGTACCCGCCGAAGGACCTGCCGCTGCCGCCGCTGCCGATCGGCCTGGTCGGCGAGACCGTGGCGCGCGGCTTCGACCGGCTGGGCTGGCACTGGTGGCCGTCCGACGCGGCGATCCTGTCGCAGCCCTACGAGGGCCGCGACCGCTGCCTGAACCTCAACCCCTGCATGACCGGCTGCTCGCAGGGCGCCAAGGGCAGCGCCGACATCACCTACTGGCCCGACGCGATCCGCGCCGGGGTCGAGTTGCGCACCCGCTGCCGGGTGCGCGAGGTGACGGTGAACGAGCACGGCATGGCCGACGGCGTGATCTACTACGACGCCGAGGGCCGGGAACGCCACCAGCGGGCCGAGGTCGTGATCATGGCCTGCAACGGCGTCGGCACTCCGCGCATCCTGCTGAACTCGACATCGTCGCAGTTTCCCGGCGGGCTGGCCAACCGCAGCGGGCTGGTCGGCAGGAACCTGATGTTCCACCCCTGCGCGGTCGCGACCGGCGTGTTCGAGGAGCGGCTCGACACCCACAAGGGGCCGAACGGCTGCTGCATCCTCAGCAAGGAGTTCTACGAGACCGACACGCATCGCGGCTTCGTGCGCGGCTACAACATCCAGGTGACGCGCGGCTCCGGCGGGCCGCTCGCCGTCGCCATGCGCGGCCTCGCCAGCGGCGACATCCCCTGGGGGCCGGGGCATCACGAGAAATTCCGCCGGCGCTTCGACCACACGGTGCAGGCGCTGGCGGTCTGCGAGGACCTGCCGGAGGAACACAACCGGGTGACGCTCGACCCCGAGCTGGTGGATTCCGACGGCATCCCGGCGCCGAAGATCACCTACCGGCTCAGCGACAACAGCCGGGCGATGCTGGCCCACGGCCTGGAGCGCGGCAAGGAGGTGATGCGGGCCGCCGGTGCGGTGGAGATCCTCGAGACGCCGCTGCTGCGGCCCGGCGGCTGGCATCTGCTGGGGACCGCGCGGATGGGCACCGACCCGGAGCGCTCGGTGGTGAATTCGTGGGGCCGCAGCCACGACGTGAGGAACCTGTTCATCGTCGACGGCAGCGTCTTCGTCACCGCCGGCGGGGTCAACCCGACCAGCACCATCCAGGCGCTGGCGCTCTACATCGGCGACCGGATCAAGCGAAACCTCGCCAATTTGTTCGACGATTGAGGGCCGGAACCATGGGCAACACGACCTCGACGACCGCCGATATTCTGACCGAAGCGCAGCGCCGGCGCCTGGCGGCGCTGCTGGACACGATCCTGCCGGCCAGCGACGACGGCGCCCTGCCGAGCGCCCGGGAAATCAACTTCCCGGCCTATCTCGACGAGCAGGCGCCCGACTTCCGGGACGAGTTGGTCGCCGTTCTGAACCGCTTCGACGACGGCATTGCCGACTTGGCGCTCGACCGCCGCGTGGCGCTGGTCCGGGGCTTCGCGGCGGCCGACGCCCAGGCGTTCCGGAACCTGGTGTTCCGGGTCTACGACGCCTACTACCAGGACGACCGGGTGCGCGCCGCCATCGGCGCCCGCCCCGGGCCGCCGTTTCCGGGCGGCCATTCGATCCCGACCGGCGACCTCTCGTCCCTCGAAGCGGTCAAGGCGCGCGGCAAGGGCTACCGGCGGTGAGTCACGGGCAACAGCTCACGGGTAATCCAGGCGGTACACCCGGGCGGCGGTACCGGCGAACAGCGCTTCCCGCTCGGCCGGCGCCGTGCCGGCGGTCAGGCGCTTGAAGGCGTTCCACAGCACGCCGTAGCCGCAGCTGCCCTTGTCGACCGGAAAGTTGCTCTCGAACATCGCCCGGCCGGGGCCGAACGTCTCGATGGCGGTCTCGACGTAGGGGCGCCAGGCGGCCGCCAGCGTCTCGGAGTCGGGTGCGCGCTCGCCCTCGTGCAGGGTGAAGCCGAACAGGCGCATGCCCATTCCGCCGAGCTTGACGACGACGTTGCCGCGCCGCGCGACCTCACGCAACGCGTCGCGCCAGACCGCGAACACCTCGTCGCGCCGGCCGGCGTAGGGCCCGATCCCGATCGGCCCGCCGACGTGGTTCAGGACGATGGTGGTCTCCGGGAAGGCGTCGGCCAGCGCCGCGCAGTCGGCGAGCTGGGTGTGGTACATCCAGGCGTCGAAGCTGAGGCCGAGTGGCGCCAGGCGCGCGAAGCCGGCGCGGAACGCCGGGCTCGCCAGCAGGTCCGGCCCGACATCCAGCATCGAGCCGTGCGCCGTCGGGTCCGGGTGGTGGACGCTGGAGCAGCGCAAGCCCCGGAACCGGCCGCGGCCGAGCGCCACCGCCCGCTCCAGCAGCGCCGCCACCCGGTCGCCGGCGGAGAGGTCGAGGGTGCCGACGATGCCGGCGCAGAGCGCCGGGCCCGCCCCGTCGGCCGCTGCCCGCCGGCGCAGCGCCGCTTCGCCGACCGAGGCCGCGAATTCGATCTCGCCGAGCGGCCGTTCGAGCGGGTCGCCGCCCTCGCGGTACATGGCGTGGGCCTCCATGAACACCGTGGCGACGACGCGGTGGCCGGACGCGATATCGGCCCCCATATCGTCGGCGAGGTAGCGCGAATCCGGCCGGTGCCAGAGGTGGTGATGGGCGTCGATTATGGGCAGGTCCGGGTCGATCGCGGCCTCGGTGCGGGTCGCGAGCCAGTCCGGGCGAACCGGGATGTGGCGGCTGACGGCGAGGGCCATGTTGTCGCTCCTTCGGTCGGTGGTCGCCGCCATCCTGCCCCGACTTCGAGGAACGAGGAACCATGACCGGCCTGCCGCGCGAGAACGTCCAGTCCTACCCCCGCCCGCCGGCGCTGGAGCCGGTGCCGCACCGCCTCACGGTGACGCTGGGCGGGCTGGTGATCGTCGACACCACCCGGGCGCTGCGGGTGCTGGAGACCCACCACGCGCCAACCTACTACATCCCGCCCGCCGACATCGCCGCCGAGCTGCGCCCGGCGCCGGGCCAGAGCCTGTGCGAATGGAAGGGTCGGGCGCGCTATTTCGACGTGGTCGCCGGCACCGCCACCGCGCGCCGGGCGGCCTGGGCCTACGACGCGCCGACCGAGCGGTTCCGGGCGCTGGCCGGGCACGTGGCGTTCTACGCCGGGCTGATGGAGGCATGCCGGGTCGGCGAGGCGCAGGTCGTCCCGCAGCCGGGCGACTTCTACGGCGGCTGGGTGACCCCGAACCTGGACGGCATACCGAAGGGCGCGCCCGGCACCGAGCGCTGGTAGCCGGGGAGCGCTGATACGCGGGCGGGCCGGATGGCGCTTCCTCAGCCGCCGACCACGTCGCCGGTCACTACCTCGCCGTTGACGGTCGTGCGGTGCAGGCGACGGCGCTGGCGGTCGACGTCCAGGTAGGTGGCGCGGTGCAGGGTGCCGTAGTTGTCCCACATCATCAGGTCGCCCGGCTGCCACTTGTGGCAGTACACGAACTCATCCTGGGTGGCGTGCCGCACCAGGCTGGCGACCAGTTCGACGCCCTCGTCGTCGGGCATGCCGACCACGCCCTTGATGACGTGCTGGCCGAGGTACAGCGCCTTGCGGCCGGTGCGCGGGTGCGGGAAGGCGATCGGCTGGGCGCGGTCGGGGATGGCGCGCTTCTTCTCCTCGCTGAGCGGCCGGTCGGGGAAGCTGCGCTGCTGCAGCAGCGCGTAGCTGTGGATCGCCTTCTTGCCGTCGATGAAGGCGCGGGTATCGGTCGGCAGGGTGTCGTAGGCCCGGCGGGTGTCGGCGAATTGGGTCTCGCCGCCCTCCTCCGGCGCCACCACGCAGTGCAGGATCGAGATGCTGACCGGTTTCTCCAGATGGGTCCCGTCGGTGTGCCAGGACAGCGCGCAGTTGGCGCTGCCGACCGGCTTGCCGTCCTCGATCAGGTTCGACAGCACGATGATCTCCGGCATCCCGGTCACCATGCGCTGGTGGACGTGGATGTTGAGGTCGCCGAACGGCCGGCTGAACGCCACCTGCTGCTCGGGCGTGAGGTGCTGGTCGCGGAACAGCAGGATGGCGTGCTCGTCGATCGCGGCCGACAGCACCGTCTGGTCCTCGGGGGTTATTGGCTGGCGCAGGTCAATGCCGGTCACCTGCATGCCGACGCCGGGTTTCAGCGGGGTGAAGGCGATGCTCATCGGAGGCTCCTCTTCGGCTCGGGGATGTCAGCGGCGGGCCAGCACCATCCGCTGCTCAAGGCGCGAGAGCAGGCGGACGGCTGGCCAGAACACGGCGAGGTAGATCACCGCCGCCGCCATCAGCGGCGTCGGGTTGTAGACGATGTCCTGGGCGGTGCGGGCGTTGCGCAGCAGGTCCGGCATCGCCACCACGGCGGCGAACGAGGTCGCCTTGGCCAGTTCGACCATGTTGCTGGCCAGCGGCGGCACGACGTTGCGGAGCGCCTGCGGCAGCACCACGAAGACCATGGTCCCGACCTGGCCGATGCCGGTCGAGCGCGCCGCCTCGCGCTGGCCGCGACCGACGGACTCGATGCCGGCGCGCACGATCTCGCCGAAGAACGCCGAGCCGTTGGCGACCAGCGCCACCACCACCGTCGCGAACTCCGACAGCCGGATTCCGAGGAACGGCAGGCAGGAGTAGATCAGGATCAGCAGCACCAGCGGTGGGAAGGCCCGCAGGAAGTCGATGTAGACGATGATCGCCCGGCGCCGCCACGGCCCGCCGAGGTCGTAGGCGACCGCCACCACGACGCCCAGCGCCAGCGCCGCCGGCACGATCGACACGATCAGCAGCAGCGAGACCAGCGCGCCCTGCATCAGCAGCGGCGCCGCCACCACCAGGCTGTCGTAGTTCAGGAACGCCCGGGCGAACTCGTCGAAGCCCATCTCAGCGCTCCCAGCCGAAGCGGCGCTCGACCCAGCGGCTGGCCAGCACCAGCGGCAGGAACAGCGCCAGGAACATCAGCGCCGCCAGCATCAGCGGCGTCGGGTTGGCGTAGATGCCCTGCTCGGTCGATGCCTGGTTCAGCAGTTCCGGCACCGCCACCACCGAGGCCAGCGCCGTCATCTTGGTGATCGAGATGGTCTTGTTGGTCAGCGGCGGGATCACCAGGCGCACCGCCTGCGGCAGGATCACGAACAGCAGCGTCAGGCCGAACGGCAGCCCGGTGGAGCGCCCGGCCTCCCACTGGCCAGGGTGCACCGACACGATGCCGGCCCAGAAGATCTCCTCCGACACCGCCGCGAGGTTGAGGATCAGCGTCAGCGTCGCGCACCAGAACGGGTCGAGGTTCACCCCGGCGTAGGGCAGCGCGAAGTAGAACAGGAAGATCACCACCAGCGGCGGGATCGCCCGGAACACGTCGACGAAACAGACGATCAGGACGTTCAGCGGCGCGAACCGGAACGCCCTCAGCAGCGCCAGCGACAGCCCGAGGGTGAGGCCGCCGACGATCGTCCAGGCGGCGATCTCGACCGTCACCCCCAGCCCGCCGAGCAGCGCCGGGAACGACTTCGCCATGTAGTCGAGGTTGAAGTAGTAGTGCAGAAGCCGGTCCATGGTCCGCCCCCGCCCCGCCGCTCAGTGCCGCACGACGCGGGCGAGGAAGTCGCGGGTGCGCTGCCGGGCCGGTCGGTTGAACAACTCGTCCGGGGTGTTCTCCTCGACGATCACGCCCTCGTTCATGAACACCACCCGGTCGGCGACTTCGCGGGCGAACTGCATCTCGTGCGAGACGATGACCATGGTCATGCCACGGGCCCGCATGGTCGCGATCACCGCCAGCACCTCGCCGACCAGTTCGGGATCGAGGGCCGAGGTCGGTTCGTCGAACAGCATGATCTTGGGGTCGAGCGCCAGCGCCCGGGCGATGCCGACGCGCTGCTGCTGGCCGCCGGAAAGCTGCGAGGGGTAAGACGCGTATTTGTCGGAGAGACCGACGGAATCCAGCGCCGCCCGCGCCCGCTCGGTCGCCTCGGCGCGGCCGAGCCGCAGCACCAGCCGCAGCGCCAGGCCGACGTTGCCCTGGGCGGTGAGGTGCGGGTAGAGGTTGAAGGACTGGAACACGAACCCGATCTCGCGCCGCGCCTTGTTGATGTCCACCGACCGCGACGTGAGGTCGATGCCGTCGACGTACACCCTTCCCTCGGTCGGCTCCTCCAGACGGTTGATGCAGCGCAGCAGGGTGCTCTTGCCCGAGCCCGACGGGCCGATGATCGCCACCGCCTCGCCGCGCCGCACCGTCAGGCTGACCGCGTGCAGCGCCGGCGTGGTTCCGTAGGTCTTGGACAGACCCTCGATCCGCACCACCGCGTCGCCGGTCGCGGCGGACGCCGTCACCGCCCGCCGCTCCTGCCCGCCGTCAGCCACAGGCGACGGTGCGCTTGCCCGCCGGGTCGTGACCCGGCCAGCCCGGCGCGCCGAAGCCCTCGTAGACCGTCACCATCGACGATCCCGGCGCCGGCACCACGCCGAACCACTTCTCGTGGATCTTCGCCGCGGTGCCGTCCAGCTTCATGCACTCCAGGTGGCTCTCCAGCAGGTCGCGGAACTCGGTGTCGCCGGGCCGGGTCGGCAGGCCGAACTGGCCGCCGGTCAGGACGCTGACGTCGATCGCGAAGTTCGGCTGCTGCTTGACCGTCCACTGGGCCGAGGCGGTGGTCGACATGTAGGCGTCGATGCGCCGGATCCCGACCGCCTGGATGGCGTCGGCGGTCTTGTCGAAGCGCTGCACGATCACGCCGTGCTTCTCGGCGTTGTTCTTCATCCACTCGTCCTGGACTGACCCGGAGGTGACGCCGACGGTCTTGCCCTTGAGGTCGTCCATGGAGGCGAAGCGGTTGTCCTGGCGGGTCAGGAAGCCAAGGCCGACGTCGAAATACGGCTCGGTGAAGAGCAGTTCGGCGGCGCGGGTCGCGGTGATCGTGGTCGGCGCCATCACGTACTCGATGCGCTTGGCGTGCATCGAGGCGAAGATGTTGGCGAACACGATGTCGACCACCTCCAGCCCCGGCCGCCCCAGCCGCTTGGCCAATTCGGTCGAGATGTCGAACGAGTAGCCGTCGATCGAGCCGTCGGCCTTGCGGAAGTTGAACGGCGCGAACCCGACCTCGGCACCCGCCCGGAGCGTCTGGTCCTGGGGATGGTCGGCCATCTGCGCCTGGCTGGCGACCGGAACCGACAGGGCGACCAAACCGGCCAGCGCCGCCGACAGGATATTTTGAGTTCGGATAGCCATAGCGGTCCTCCAGGTTGGGCCAGAATTCATCGTACCACCCGCCGCACATTCCATGCCAGCCCTGCCAAATAAGTTCCGCGAGGGTTCACGCCCCTTTCCTGTGGCTTTTCTTGAGATGACGCCCCGCTTGACAGCCACCGCTGCTCAAAAAATCACCCTCTGCTCAGGCAATCGCCACGAGTTCTTGCATTTTGGGGTTGTTCCATGCCCATAATACGCACATTCAGGGTTGTGCGTCGGGTCGCCGGCCAGAACCCGGCCAACCGTCAGAGGCCGAGCGGCGGCAGCGGGACCGGCAGCATGGACAGGTCGGGCACGCCGGCCCCGAGGTCGACAAAGCGGTTGTCATCGCCGACCTGATTATAGACCGCTTCGAGCTGGGGCAGCTTGAGGGTCACATCCGTGACCGGCTGACGGATGGTGAACAGCTGCCGGGGCGCCTCGTCGCTGTCGGCGAGCACCGGAAGGCAGAGATACTCGGTGTAGACCGGCGGCCCGAGGCTGTAGGCAAACAGCACGCGGAAATACAGCCCGCACGGCCGGTCGGCCAACGCCACGTTGATCCGCGACCGGCGTGGCCAGTCCTGCGGCCGGGACAGGTCCTTCAGGCTGGTGCCGGTCAGTTCGCGCCCGCGGGTCTCGTTGATCGCGGTGCCTACCAGCCGGAAGATCATCGCCTCGGCGGACCGCACCTCAAGAACGCTGAGCCAGCGCAGGTGACGGGCAACGTCGTCGAGCGCGATCTGGCCGCGCCGGGGGGTCAAGGCGTCGCCTCGCCAGCGCATCCAGGCCGCTCGAAAGTCGCGGCAGGCCGGCGTGACCAGGAGATCGCCCAGCCGCTGGATCCCGCCAGCGTCGACCGCGCTCCCCGGCTCCGCCTCCATTCGACCCGCCCGTCACCGCCAGAGTTTCAGCCTGTCACATGCTAACGCAGGTCGATCGGCGCCACCAAGCGGTCGTCGCGGCCCCTCGCCCCGCGGTCAGCGTTCCCGGATCGTGAACTCCATCCCGGCCCGGTTGCCGACCCAGAGGCCCGGCTTGGTGCGGCGCATCGTCAGGTCCAGATCGCCGATCGAGACCTCGGCCCGGTCGCCCTGCACCCGGACAACAGTGCCCGGCATGGTCTTGTCGGTATCGGTGCAGGTGACGGTCACCCGTTGATCGAGGCGCATGGCGATCTCCCTGAAGCGGCGACGAGCGACCTTCACGTCTAACCGCCGTGAAAGCAACCCGGGCGCCAGCGCGCACCGGAGCGGCGGCTCGCCGCATGACAGCGACCGGCCGGCTGCCGTATGGTCCGGCATCCCCGCAGCGAGACGCACGCCGCATGACCGATACTCCCTCGATCCTGACCGGCGCCGTCGCGGCCGACGTCGCCAGCGCACCGTTCCCGCACCTTCTGCGGCTCGGCTGCCTCGGGCCGGATGCGTTCGAGCGCCTGGCCGGCGCGTTCCCGAAGCCGTCGTTCCCGGCCGGCACGCCGCAGAACTTCCTGGCCCTGCTCGACCCATTCGCGGCCGGGGTCGACGCGGCGCTGACCGAGACCTGGCGCCGCTTCGCCGCGCACCACGTGTCGGCGGCGTTCTGGCGGGAAATGGTGGCGGTGCTCGGCCCGGCGCTCCGTCGCACCCACCCCGGCCTTGAGGCTCGGCTTGGCGCGCCGCTTGAGGCGGTCGCCACCGCACCGGTCGGCGCCGCCTCGGACGCGCCGGTCCGGCTCGGGGTGCAGTTCGGCTTCAACACGCCGGTCACCACGCCGTCGTCGGTGCGCGGCGTCCACATCGACAAGGCCAGGCGGCTGGTGAGCGCGCTGCTGTATATGCCGGAGCCCGGCGACGACGCTGGCGGCGATTTGGTGCTGTACCGGTTCCGCGACGCGCGGCGCTTCGACGGCGTCACCGCTGCCCTCGCCGACGTCGAGCCGGTGACGCGCGTCGGCTACGCGGCGAACACCCTGATCATGTTCGTCAACTCGGTGGAGTCGTTGCACGGGGTGCTGCCGCGCCGGCCGACCGAGCGGGCACGGCGCTACGTCAACTTCTACGTCGACGTCGCCCTCGACAGCGACCTCGTCGACGCCTCGCCCTTCCAGGCGACGGCGGCGGGCTGATCCGGGGCGGGCCGATCCGCAAACACGACGACCCCGGCCAGAGGGCCGGGGTCGTCGGTACGGTTCACGATGGCGCCAAGCTGGGGCGCCAAGCTGGCGCCGGCGATCCGTTATCAGGCGGGGCTGGCGTCCGCGGACGGGGCTTCCGGCTTGCGGTCGCGCTGCTGCGCCATGAACTGATCGAACTCCGACTTGTCCTTGGCTTGGCGCAGCCGGTCGAGGAAGTCGACGAACTCCTTCTGCTCATCCTCCAGGCGCTTGAGGGTCTGCGCCCGGTACTCGTCGAACGCGGTGTTGCCGGTCGACTTCGCCTCGGCTCGCCACCACTGCCCACGACTGCGCTGCTTCCAACACGACATGCGTCCACTCCAGATCAGATAGCCCAAGACTGCCAGGCCGAACGGCCAGAACACGATGAATCCGAAGACCATCAAGCCGATCCAGGCCGGCTTGCCGAGGTCGTCGAGCTTTTCCACGATGCCCATGCCCACCTCTATGTAAATGTTACTAACATTCACATGGTCCGAGGCGATCCACCGATCAAGAAGCCGCGGTGAAAAAATCGTCCATTCACCCCTCGAACCCTCAGTCCCCGGAGGAGCCGCTGCCGAGCCCGAGCCCGCGCAGGTAGACCAGGACGCCGGCCTCCAGCAGTTCCTCGGGCGCCATCGGCAGCTTGCGCCGGCCGGAGTCGCCGCGCCCGAACAGCGACGCGATGCCGTGCGACATCGCCCACAGATGCAGGCTGACCATCAGCGCCGGCGGCCGCTTGTCGGCCGGGGCCAGCGCGCACAGCGCGTCGGCCGCCTGCCGCAGCACCGCGAACGACCGGTCGGCGGCGCGCCGCAACTCGGGATCGGCGTCGAGGTCGACGCCAGCCTCGAACATCGCGGAATAGTGCGACGGTTCCTCCCGGGCAAACGCGAGGTAGGCGCGGCCGGTGGCCTCGAAAGCGGTAAACGGGTCCGGCCGGCCGTCGTTCCAGGCCGCCGACAGCCGCTTCTCGAAAAGCTCGAAGCCAAGCCGGGCAACGTCGGCCAGCAGCGCCTCGCGGTCGCGGAAGTGCCGGTAGGGTGCCGCCGAGCTGACACCGGCCGAGCGCGCGGCGTCGGCGAAGCTGAACCCCGACGGCCCCTTCTCGGCGATCAGCGACAAGGCCGCCTCGATCAGCGCCTCGCGCAGGTTGCCGTGGTGGTAGCCACGCTTGCCGCCGGATCCGTCCTTCGACCATCCCATGTTACGGGTTCTTATTTCATCCGCGCCGGCAATGCAGCCGCAATCGCTCCCCCCGGCGCGGTCAGTACGGATTCTTGAGCGGGTTGTCGGCCCAGCGCTGGAACACCGCCCGCGCCTCCTCGCCCAGCAGCCTTCGCGCCGGCAGGGCGCGGCCGTCGATCGGCAGCGCCACCTGCTCGTAGAACCAGGCGTCGTCAAAGCCGATCGCGGCGGCGTCGGCGCGGGTGTTGGCGTAGACCATGCGGTCGATGCGCGCCCACAGGATGGCGGTCAGGCACATCGGGCACGGCTCGCAGCTGGTGTAGATCACGGCGCCGGCCAGGTCGTGGGTCGAGAGTTGCCGGCAGGCATCACGGATCGCCACGACCTCGGCGTGCGCCGTCGGGTCGCGGTCGACGGTGACCCGGTTGAAGCCCTCGCCGACCACCACCCCGTCGCGCACCACCACGGCGCCGAACGGCCCGCCGTCGGCGCTGTCGGCGTTGGCCAGGCTGAGCTCGATGGCGCGGCGGAGATGGGTCTCGTCGGACATGGGCGGGGTCTCCTGCGGGTCGCGAACGGTGAATCGGCCGACCGGCCGATTGTGCTTGCCGTGACGGCGCAGCGTCACAACGGCGGGGACGGTCGAATGGATGCGGCGCTCGTCGAGTGGATCAGCATGATCGTCCGCTGGCTGCATGTCGTCGCCGGCCGCCTGGATCGGCAGTTCGTTCCACTTCAACGTCCTCGATCCGGCAGCGGCCGAGCCTGCCGCAAGCGGTCCAGGGCTAGGCCCGGCAGGTCCATGGCGGTGGCTTCTCCAAAAAGGTCAAATACATAGTGGCGCTGGCGCGAACCCCGGATGAGCTGGTTTGGTTCAAGTGGCAGACCCCCGGCACCAGGCAACCCAATCGCAAGTGATGACAATTCCGATAACTTCGTTTACATTGGAAATTACGCAAGGGTGGAGCGTTTCAGACATTGTCTAACCCAAGGCGCTCCAGCCGCAAGGGGGCCGTAAAGCCAGTGAACACTGGGGTCCCATTTAAGAGGTACAGCGATGAAAACGACGATAGCAGTGATTGGTCTGGGTCTTCTGGTTTCGGCCTGCGGTGGCGGAAACGCCGGGAACGGCGGCATGCCGGCGGCCGAAATCGCCTCGATGTCCGATAACCGGATCGCGGTGGTGTACTATGATAGCGTGTCGGGGATGGGCGACGCCTCGCGGATAGCCGCCTCGCATTGCGATCCGATGAACGCCGTGTCCACCGGCAGCGCCAAGGCCACCGACACCATGGTCGCCGTCGATCGCACGGTGGTCTCGTTCGAGTGCCGCCCGCCGGCGCCGAAGAAGTAATCTCCAGGCCTACCGGCGCCGGAACGCGCACCCGGATCGGCCCGTCACCTGGCGGGCCGCATCCGGGTTTCGGCGTTCAAGGCCCTACAGCACGCACACCATCAGCGCCCGCGCCGTCTCGACTCCGGTATTCCGGATCGTGTGACCGCCCTGGTCAGTGGCGTAGCGCACCGTCTCGCCCGGCCCGGCCGAGACGGTGTCGCCGTTGGCGACGACTGTCAGGGTTCCCTCGATCACCGTCAGGTGCTCCACGCTGCCGGCGCCGTGCGCAGCCGAAACCAGTTCGCCCCCCGGCTCGGCCAGGAACTCGTACCACTGCAGCCGCTCGACGGTTTCGATGGCACCCAGGATCCGCAGGCGGCAGCGTCCGTCCTCGCTCTGGATCTCCGGGGTGGCGTTGGCGGTCAGCGCGGTGATCCCGGAGCGCTCCTCCTCGGCACCTCGAAACAGGCTCTCCGGCGATCGCTCGAGCGCCGCGCAGATCCGCCAGACCGTCGCGATGGTCGGGTTGGTGCTGTCGCGCTCTATCTGCGACAGGATCGACTTCGACACCCCGGAACGGCGCGCCAACTCATCCAGGCTGAGACCCGCGTCCTTGCGGGCGCGCTGCAACTCCCCCCCGAACTTCGGCGGGGCCCCTGCCGTCCCCGGCTCCCTGATGCGCTGCGACATCGATCCCAACCCGTCTTAATTTCGTTCTTAATATCGGCCTTCGTTCTTTACATAGAACATCCGTCCATTATATCGTCCACCCATCGACGCACTGGGGAACGGTCCACCCCATCTGACGGACCCGCGGCGATTTGATCGGGCAGCTTGCAGCCGCGTCACCAATTGCTAAAGCGCCACGGGGACCTCTCCCGTGGGCTCGTGAACACGAACCAGGGAGTCGCACGGTGTCCCGACCCTTCACGAGCGCCGAGACTAGCACACCGTCCCCCGGATCGAGGCGCCCGTCGTGAACGGCTTCCCCGCTTTCCTGCGCCTCGCCGGCGAGCCCGTCCTGGTGGTCGGCGGCGGCGACGCCGCGGTCGCCAAGACACGCCTGCTGCTGGCCGCCGGCGCGACCGTCACCGTCGCCACGGGCGCGCCGGCGGCCGAAATCCTGGACTGGGCGGCGGCGGGCCGGCTGACCATAGACCGACCGCCGCTCGACGCCCGCACGATTGCCGGCCGCGCGGTCGTCATCGTCGCCGAGCCGGATGCCGACGGTGTCGCGGTCGCGGCCGCCGCCCGCGCCGCCCGCATTCCGGTCAACGTCGTGGACCGGCCCGAGCTGTCGACGTTCATCATGCCGGCGATCATCGACCGCGACCCGGTGCTGATCGCGGTGTCGACCGGCGGAACCTCGCCGGCACTGGCCCGGCGGGTGCGCGCCTGGATCGAGGCGGTGCTGCCGTCGCGGCTGGGCGCGCTCGCCCGCACCCTCGACTCCGCCCGCCCCGCGGTGAACCAGACCCTGGGCTCGGCGACGGTCCGCCGGCGATTCTGGGACGCGATCCTGGACGGGCCGATCGCGGCTCGCATCCTGCGCGGCGAGGCCGACGGCGGCGCCCAGGTCCTCGAACGGCTCGCCGCCCCGGACGGCGGCCGGACGGCCGGCGTGGTCCACATCGTCGGCGCCGGGCCCGGCGATCCCGACCTCCTGACCCTGAAGGCCCTGCGTCTGCTGCAGCAGGCCGACGTGGTGATCCACGACCGGCTGGTCGGCGAGGCGATCCTCGGCCTGGCCCGGCGCGACGCCGCCCGGGTCTGCGTCGGCAAGGCCAAGGGCGCGCATTCCTGGAGACAGGCCGAGATCAACGCCCTGTTGCTGCACCGCGCCCGCGACGGCCAGCGCGTCGTGCGTCTGAAGGGCGGCGACCCCAACGTGTTCGGCCGCGTCGGCGAGGAGGTGGCACACCTGCGCGACCACGGCATCGAGGTCGAGGTGGTACCCGGCATCACCGCCGCGACCGCCGCCGCCAGCGCCGCCGGCTTCCCGCTCAGCCACCGCGGCATCGCCTCGAGCGTCTGTTATGTCACCGGCCACGGCGCCGACGACGGCGAGCCGGACATTGACTGGGCCGCCGCCGCCCGCCCCGGCCAGACTGTCGCCGTCTACATGGGCCTGAGCCGGATCGCCGCGATCGCCGATCGGCTGCTGGCGAACGGCCTGGACCCGGCGACCCCCGCGGCGATCGTCGAGAGCGCCAGCCTGCCGACCGAGCGGCGGTTTCTGACCACCGTCGCCGCCCTGCCCGCGGTCGCCCGCGCCCACCGGCTCACCGGGCCGGCGCTGGTGATCGTCGGCGAGGTCGTGCGGCTGGCCGCCGCCGCGTCCAACCCGCAGAACGCTACCGCTACCGCTACCGCTACCGCCACCGCCACCGCCGCGCCGCGCGCGCTGTCCGTCGCCTCCTGAGTCCGGGGATCGTCCGTCATGCCGCACACCGCCATCACCGCCAACCGCCTGCTGGACGGCTTCGTGATCTACCTGACCGCCGTCGGCGGCTGGTCGGAGTCCCTGGCCGACGCCGCGATTGCCGCCACCGAGGCCGAACTCGACGCCCTGCAGGCGGCCGCCGAGCGGGACGCCCGCGCGGGCCGGGTGATCGGCCCCTACGCCTTCGACGTGCAGCCCGGCGCCGACGGCCCGGTGCCGCTCGGCCAGCGCGAGACCCTGCGCACCCTCGGCCCGAGCGTCCGCACCGACCTCGGCTACCAAGCCACCCGACGCTGACCGAAACCGGCGAGAGCACCCATGTACCGCTACGACGAATTCGATCGGACCTTCGTGACCCAGCGGGTCGAGCAGTTCCGCGAGCAGGTCGCCCGCCGGGTCAGCGGTGAGCTGAGCGAGGACGAGTTCAAGCCGCTTCGGCTGACCAACGGGCTGTACCTGCAGCTGCACGCCTACATGCTGCGGGTCGCGATCCCCTACGGCACGCTGTCGTCGCGCCAGCTCCGCCGGCTCGCCTTCATCGCCCGGCGCTACGATCGCGGCTACGGCCATTTCACCACCCGCCAGAACATCCAGTTCAACTGGCCGACACTGGGTGAGGTGCCGGACATCCTGGCCGAACTGGCCGAGGTCGAGATGCACGCCATCCAGACCAGCGGCAACTGCATCCGCAACACCACCGCCGACGCCACCGCCGGGGTCGCTGCCGACGAGATCGCCGATTCGCGGATCTACTGCGAGCTGATCCGGCAGTGGTCGACCCTGCACCCGGAATTCTCGTTCCTGCCGCGCAAGTTCAAGGTCGCGGTGACCGGCTCCGGGCGCGACCGGGCGGTCACCGCCGCCCACGACATCGGCCTGCGCCTGAAGCGCGACGCCGACGGGCGGACCGGCTTCGAGGTGCTGGTCGGCGGCGGCCAGGGCCGCACCCCGATCCTGGCGGTGACGATCCGGGAGTTCCTGCCCGCGGAGCACCTGCTGTCCTACCTCGAGGCGGTGCTGCGCGTGTACAACCAGCTCGGCCGGCGCGACAACATCTACAAGGCCCGCATCAAGATCCTGGTGCGCGAGACCGGCACCGCCGAGTTCGCCCGGCTGGTCGAGGACGAGTGGGCCCACATCCGCGACGGCGATCTGGCGCTGCCGGAGGGCGAGATCGCCCGGATCCGCGACTACTTCGCGCCGCCGCCCCACGAGGCGCTCGACGATGCCTGCCCCGAGCTGGACGCCCAGCGCGCCGCCAACCGCGCGTTCGACGCCTGGGTGCGCAGCAACGTCGAGGCCCACAAGCGGCCTGGATACGCCGTCGCCACGGTGTCGCTGAAGCCGCACGGCGGCATCCCGGGCGACGCCAGCGCCGACCAGATGGAGGCAGTCGCCGACCTCGCCGACGCCTTCGGGTTCAGCGAGATCCGGGTCACCTACAAGCAGAACCTGCTGCTGCCCGACCTGCGCAAGCGCGACCTGTTCGCGGTCTGGCGCGGCTTGACGGAGGCCGGCTTGGCGACCGCCAACTCGCACCGCCTGTCCGACATCATCGCCTGCCCGGGGCTCGACTACTGCAACCTGGCGAACGCCCGCTCGATCCCGATCGCGCAGATGATAAGCACGCGCTTCGCCGATCTGGAGCGCGAGCAGGAGATCGGCAACGTCACCGTCAACATCTCCGGCTGCATCAACGCCTGCGCCCACCACCACGTCGCCAACATCGGCATCCTTGGCGTCGACAAGAAGGGCAAGGAATTCTACCAGGTCACCCTCGGCGGGGCCGCCGACGAGACCGCCGCGATCGGCGACATCGTCGGGCCAGCCTTTGACGAGGACGCGATCGTCGGCGCCGTCGAGACGGTGGTCGACGTCTACCTGGCCGAGCGCCGCGACGCCGCCGAGCCGTTCATCGACACCTACCGCCGCATCGGCATCAAGCCGTTCAAGGAGAAGCTCTATGCCGCTCGTTAGGAACGGAGCAGCCGTCCAGGATCCCTGGACCGCCGTCACCACCGCCGACCAGCTCGACCGGTCCGGCCCGCTGCTCGTCACCCTGGATCTCTGGCGCACTCACCGCGACCGGCTGGCCGGCCGGACCGGCCCGCTCGGCCTCCTTCTGGCCAGCGACCAGTCGCCGGCGCTGGTCGCCGATGACCTTGACCGCTTCGACCTGATCGCGCTTGAATTCCCGAAATTTACCGACGGCCGGGCCTACTCCCACGCCCGCCTGCTGCGCGAGCGCTTCGGCTTCACCGGCGAGGTCAGGGCGGTCGGGCACGTGCTGCGCGACCAGATCGCCTTCATGCTGCGCTGCGGCTTCAACGCGCTCGACCTCGACGAGCGCGCGGCCACCGGGTGGGACACGGCGACCACGGCGTTCAGCGCGTGGTACCAGCCGGCGACCGACGGGCAGGCCCCGATCCCGGCCCGCCGCCGCCACGCCGCTCAGGCGCGCGCTGCCGCCGCCGTCATCCGCTCCGCCCCGGTCCGGCCGGAGCCGGCTCGTCAGCCCGACCCGGTCGGATCGGCGGTCTGCGCCGCCACCTGGGCATACTGACCGCCGGCTCCGTTGCCGCCGTCGGTTTCCTCGCTATCGTGATGCGCTGAACGACAGCGGGGGTCGATGATGAAGGCGGAATGCCAGTGCGGCCAGCTGGCGGTGGAACTGCCCGGTCCTACCCAGGCGGTCGTGGCTTGCCACTGCGTGGATTGCCAACGACGCAGCGGATCGCCGTTCGGAGTGCTGGCCTACTACCCGGCCCATCAGCTGAACATCACGGGTGAAGCCAAGCGCTTTAAGCGTCCCACGGCGGCGGGCGGCGTGTTCGCGACGTTCTTCTGCCCGGAATGCGGCTCGACGGTCTACGCCAGGTCCGAGAAGCGCCCAACCCTGCTCGGTGTGGCGGTGGGTGCCATCGCCGACCCCGATTTTCAGGCGCCGGTTCGGTCCGTGTGGGAGCAGACGATGCATCGTTGGGTCCGATTGCCCGACGATGTTCAACACTTTCCCCAAGGCCGGCCTTAGCGCCTGGACGACGAGCGAAGCCTGTCCGGCCCGATCGCTGGGACTGTCAGGCCTCATCCGTTGCGGTGCATGTCGCTTTAGCAGTTGATCGTCGGCACGCCGCGGCGATGGCCGTACAGCGCCGTGGCGGCGGACGCTCAGCCGGACCGCCTCGTTGGTTTCGGGCGGCGAAACGCCGTCGACCGGGTAGGGGTAGTCGGTCTTCAACACAATGTCGGCGGCGGCGATTTCGTGGACCGATCAGAACGTCAGACCGTAGGCCCCGGCCTTGAAGCCGCGCAGCCTGACCAGCGCCAGCACCGCGTCGATGGTCGGCGTCGGCACCTCCACCAGACGGCCGAGTTCCTGCACCGCCGACACCACGGCGTCGATCTCCATCGCCCGGCCGCGCTCCAGATCCTGCAGCATCGAGGTCTTGTGGGCGCCGACCGCCTCGGCGCCGGCGATGCGCTTGTCGACGTCGATCGCGAACTTCACGCCGAGCGCCTCGCCGATCGCCTGGCCCTCCAGCATCATCCGGCGGATCAGCCCGCGGGTGCCGGGGAACCGGCAGATCTCCTCCAGCGTGGCGGAGGTCAGCGCGCTAACCGGGTTCAGCGACAGGTTGCCCCACAGCTTGATCCAGATCTCGTCGCGGATCCGCGGCCGCACCGGCGCCTTGAAGCCGCCAGCCCGGAAGGCGTCGGAGAGCGCCGTCACCCGGTCGGTCTTCTCGCCCGACGGTTCGCCGAGGGTGAAGCGGTCGCCCTCGATCAGCCGCACCACGCCCGGCTCGTCGATCTCGGCGGCGGGGTACACCACGCAGCCGATGGCGCGCGCCGGCCCGATGGCGTCCCACTGCACGCCGTCGGGGTCGACAGTCTCCAGGCGGGTGCCGTCGAGCGGGCCGCCGATGCCGTGGAAGTACCACCACGGCACGCCGTTGACCGCCGTCACCACGGTGGTCGCCTCGTGGAACAGCGAGGCCATGCGCCCCGCCACCGCCGGCACCGAATGCGCCTTCAGCGCCACGACCACCGAATCCTGCGCGCCCAGCTCCTCGGGGTTCTCCGAGGCGGTCACCCGCACGGTCCGCTCGCCCTCGGCGGTGCGCAGCGTCAGCCCGCGCTCCCGGATGGCGGCGAGGTGCGGGCCGCGCGCCACCAGCGACACCTCGATCCCGGCCTCGGCGAGGCCGACCGCCAGATAACCGCCGATCGCGCCGGCGCCGTAGATGCAGATCTTCATCCGCCCCGCCCCTACGACGGCTTGGCGCCGAGGCCGAGCTTCTCGGCCAGGCCGATGCGCTGCAGCTTGCCGGTGGCGCCCTTGGGGATCTCGGCCACCAGCAGCAGGGTGCGCGGCACCTTGAAGTCGGCGAGGCGCCGGGAGACGAACGCCTTCAACTCGGCCTCGGTCGCGGCCGCGCCCTCGCGCAGCACGACCGCCGCCCCGACCTCCTCGCCAAGCTTGGGATGCGGCACCGCGAAGGTCACCGCCTGGGCGACCGCCGGGTGGTCCATCAACACCTCGTCGACCTCGCGCGGCGCGATCTTCTCGCCGCCGCGGTTGATGATCTCCTTGATGCGGCCGGTGATCCGAAGATACCCCTCGCCATCCATCGTCCCCTGGTCGCCGGTGCGAAACCAGCGCCCGCCGTCACCGTCGGGATCGGGCGCGTAGCCCTCGGCGTTGGCCTTGTCGTTGTTCTCGTAGCCGGCGGTGACGTTGGGGCCGCGGATCACGATCTCGCCCTCCTCGCCAACCGGCCGGAACCGGCCGTCGAGGCCGAGGATGCGGACCTCCGGCCCGGCCGCCACGCCGACGCTGCCGGGATGGCGGGAAGCCGGCGGCAGCGGGTTCGAGGTCATCTGGTGCGAGGCCTCGGTCATGCCGTAGCTCTCGATCACTGGGCAGCCGAAGGCCTGCTCCAGCTCGGCCATCACCTGCGGCGGCAGCGACGACGAGGACGAGCGAATGAAGCGCAGCGTCATCCCGGCCACTGTCTCGGCGTTGCGGCCGGCGCGCGCCACGATCGCCTGGTGCATGGTCGGCACCGCGGTGTACCAGCTCGGCTTCACCTCCTCGAACCAGCGGAACACCTTGAGCGCGTCGAACCCCGGCGAGCAGTGCACCGAGGCCCCGGCCCGCAGCGACGACAGCACCGCCGCGATCAGGCCGTGGATGTGAAACAGCGGCATGATGTTCAGGCACCGATCCGCCGGCGCGAGGCGCAGGGTCGCTGCGATGTGGCCGGCCGAGGCGCAGAGGTTGGCGCCGCTCAGCGGGACGATCTTCGGGCGCGAGGTGGTGCCCGACGTGTGCAGCACCAGCGCGGTATCGTCGGGCGCGGCCGGGCGGGCGGTGCCGGCAGAGCGGCCGCCCAGGTCGAGGGTGAACGCGCCGGCGGCGCCGGCGGCATCCTCGATCAGGTCGACCACCGGCACGCCGTGGCGGGCGGCGACGGCGCGCGCCGGGGTCTCCATGCCGGCGGCGACGATCAGGATCCGGGCGCGCAGATCGGAGACGTAGAACTCGAACTCGTCCTCGCGGTAGCCGGGGTTGAGTGGTGCCGCCGCCGCGTGCGCCGCCACCGCGACGAAGCACGACGCCATGGCCGGGCCGTTCGGCAGCACGATCGCCACCCGGTCGCCGGCACCGACGCCGAGCCCGGCAAGGGCCGCCCCGGTCCGGTCGACCAAATCGCGCAGCCCGCGGTAGGTCAGGTCCCGCCGACCGGGCGCGCCGATCGCGACGGCGTCGGCCGCGCCGGTTTCCAGCAGGTCCCGGACCGTGGTCGGTGCTGAATTCGTCATCTCTGTCGCCTTCCCCGGGTATCGATGCCATGCCGCGTTCTGACGCGCGAATCGGAACGTCGAACCGTCGAGGGCATTCGACGGCGGTTCGCCTTGGGATGCAAGGGTGCGGGTGGGGGCCTTCAGCCGGCCGATGGATCAGCGCGACTGGAAGCTGTCCGCCGACACCTGCACTGTCCGCTCCTCCGTCGTCCCGCTGGCGAGATCATAAACGAGGAAGTGAAATCCGTCGGACCGTCCAGGTGGCGGATCGGCGCGCAGCTGGGCGGTGTTGTTCAGCGACAGGCAACCCAGCAGCAGCAGGCGTCCCTGGCGACGGACTGGCAACAGCACCCGCTCGAAACTCAGGAAATCGCGGTTCGGCAGGACGACGTTGCCCTTGAACACGCAGATCGTTCCATCGAACACCCGTTCGAAATAGGGCGATACGATGCGGTGGATGCGGGGTGGGACCACCTCGTCCAGATAGCGCCCGGTGTGCTGGCTATCGAACAGGCGGTTGACCGCCTCCCCCGAGACCCGGTAGCGAAGCCGTCCCTCATGCCGTTCGAGCAGGTACAGGTACGGCAGCAGCGCCGGGACGTCGATGGGATCGAACTCCGCGGGCTGCAACTGGTCGCTGGAGGCCTGTCTGCTCGCCCAGTAGGTAAGGATGTCGAGGCTCTGCTGGTAGTCGCATCGTCGTTCGGCCAATGCGCGGACTTCATCGTTTCCGCAACCGGCCTTCCGGAAGCAGCAGAACTTGGGGCAAATTTATCTGAAATCCACCCTGAGCGCCGCGCCTTTGTGAAGCAGGGTGTGGTCGGTGCGCCTCGGGGGGAGAGGTCATTGAACGGGATCCGCGAGACAACGGCAGGCATCCGGCATCCCGACCGCGACCGCGCTTCCTATCGCCCCGCCAAGCCGTGATCCGCGAGCACCAGCACCATGGTCATCCGTCCCGCCTCGTCGCACAACGGCAGGCGCAGCGCCCGGTAGCGCCGGATCCTGCCATCGCGGTTGACGTAGGCCAGCTCGACGAATTGCGGCGCGGGCTCCGCCGACATCCGCGCCAGGTCGTCGTGCAGGGTCCGCGCGAAATCTTCCGGCCGCAGATCGAGGACGCGCACGCCTTTCAGGCCGCGGCCGTGGATGGTATCGGCGACGGTGCCGGCGAGGCGGTAGCTGAAATCCAGAGGCTGGCGGTCCACGTCGATCAGCAGCAGGTGCGGCAGCAGCGGCAATGGCAGGTCGAGCGGATCGATGTCGCTCCGACCGGGCGCCACCCGCCCACGACGGCGATCGCTCCAGTACTGCAGCAACGGCCCAAAGAACGCGAAGTCCTCGGCCTCCTGGTCGAGCGCGAGGTCGGTCCGCCGGACCGCCACCGCCTCGAAATCATCGTAGATTCTTGGTGTTGCGGACATCGTTCGGCGTTGCGCCGCCCCCCTGGGCTGAGTCCGCCGAGTGTCGTCCGTTAGGCGCCTCTCTGCAACCAATACGGACTGGCGCCATGCCGGTCCGTCAGGCGCCGTCGGCCGGCACCCCGGCCCCGATGTCGATGAAATGACGTTCGAACACGTGAAAGGTCTCGGTGTGGTCCAGGTCAGGCCAGGGGCCGAGGTCACGGTCGATGTTGGAGCCGACGAACACCATCTGCATTCCGGCGCGGTCGTCGCGGCGGAACGGGAACGACACCGCCTCGACCGCCATGGTCTTGCCGTTGGCGTAGCGGTTCTCGCCCAGCACGCGCATCCCGCAGGGGTGAGACGCCGGCACCATGAACCCGGCCAGGGCCGCCTCCCGGCGCTCCGGCTCGACCAGGTCGAGATAGTCGCGGCCCGTGGGATCGAAGCCGAAGCTCTTGACCATGCCGGTGCCCATCAGGCGGATGCGAACGACGCCCGGCTCCGACAGGTCGCAGATCATCATGTGCGGCAGCAGCGCCGGAACCGACAGCGGATCGAAGGCCGACCGGAGCGGGACCAGCCCGTCGCGTGGCAGGCTCCACCACAGGGACGACCACGCCCGGCTGCCATCGGCGATGAAGCAGCTGTCACGCACGGATCGACCCCGCCGCGCGCCGTCAGAGGAACGAGCGCTCGAGTTCGTCGAACCGTTCCGGCCGTTCCTGCCACATCGAGGTGGCGACGAACCGGGGGGCGTGCCGGATCTGACCGACCAGCAGCATGTCGACCGTGCGGCCGTCGGCCGCCAGCGGCAGGAACAGGCGCGCCACCTCGCGGGCCTCGGTGTCGTCGGCGCCCGGGTAGCGGTGGCGGCAGTACATCGGCCCACCCCGCGCCAGCACGGCGGCGTAGAGGTCCAGGATGTGCGCGCGGTAGGCGCCGCCCGGCAGCACCTCCCGCAGCGTCCTCCCGGTCGGGTCGATACCGGCGGCGATGACCGTCCCGACCAGCCGGTAGCGAAGCGTGCTGCCGCCGTCGAGCACGTCGATCAGCATGACGTGCGGCAACGCCGGCACCATCTCCTCAGGCGCCAATGCGGCGCGGGTCGGCAGCCGATCGCCGCGACGCTTACCCGACCAGTAGTCGTGGAGGCCGGCAAGCACCGGCTCCCGGATCAGCCCCAGTGGGGCCGTGGAACCGCACATCATACCATCCTGCGAAGCTAGCCGGGTTCAGTTCGCCCGACTCTCGCAGAATGCCCGCCTGGATTTAATTCGACGTTAACAGCGCCCGCGCTGTGTCGTTTGAGCGGAGTGTGGTTCCCGGCTGGCGCTGCGCTGGGCCGGGATGACGACAAGGTGGGGAGAGTGCTTGTTTCTTGCATGGACCCACTCCCTTTTGCCGTCACCCCGGAAGCCGTGGCGAAGCCTCGGCTATCCGGGGGCCACGGCGCGACGGCGGCACGGTCAGAACGCGCTCTGGAACAGGCCGCCGTCGAGCAGCAGGTTCTGGCCGGTGATGTAGCCGGCCTGGGCGCTGCACAGGAACGCGGCGGCGTCGCCGAACTCGGCGGGGTCGCCGGCGCGGCGCGCCGGAACTGTCGCCACCCGCTCGGCGTGCATGGCGTCGGGAGTCTTGCCCTGCGCCTTGGCGGTGGCGTCGATGCCGGCGCGGTAGCGGTCGGTGTCGAAGTAGCCGGGCAGGATGTTGTTGATGGTGACGTTGGCGTGGGCGACGGAGCGCGACACGCCGGCCAGGAACGCCGTCAGTCCGGCGCGCGCGCCGCTCGACAGGTCGAGCCCGAACACCGGCATCCGCACCGAGATCGAGGTGATGTTGACGACCCGGCCGAACCGACGCTCGACCATGCCGTCGACGGCTCGCTGGATCAGTTCGATCGGCGTGATCATGTTGGACGTGACGCCCTTCAGCATCGCCTCGCGGTCGATCTCCCGAAAATCCTTGAACGGCGGCCCGCCGGCGTTGGTGATCAGGATGTCGGGGGATGGGCAGGCCGCGAACAGCGCGTCCTGCCCGGCGGGGGTGGTGACGTCGGCGGCCACGGGCACCACCTCGGCCCCGGTCTCGCGGCGCAGCGCCTCCGCCTGAGCCTCCAGGCGCGCCGCATCGATGCCGTTCATGACGACGACGCAGCCGGCCCGCGCGAGCGAGCCGGCGATCGCACGGCCCAAACCGCGGCTCGACCCGCACACGATGGCCTTGCGGCCCTTGATTCCGAGATCCATGCGCATGCTCTCCCACATCACGTTTGCTGAGTCAGGACGCTACTCCGCGGCGTCGTCGCGTTCCACCCAGGCCCGCAGCGCCGGTGTCAGGCCGCGCGACGGCTTGGCCGCCGGGCGGGCGAAGCTGCCGCGCAAGGCCGGGCGCGGCGCCATGTCGACCAGGGCCTCGGCGAGCCGGACGGCGCACGAAACACCGTCGAGCACCGGCACCGGTATCTCGTGCGCGACCGTCCGGGCCAGCCCGGCGATCGGCCCACCACCCATGATCACGACCTCGGCGCCGCTGCGATCGACCGCCTCGAGGCAGGCTTCGACCAACCGCCGGCCGGTCTGGGCCTTGGCGTCGGTGATGTCCGAAGGGGGCACGTCGAGGGCACGGACAGACACCAGCCGCCCGGCGAGGCCATGTTCCTCCGCGCATTCCCGGAACCAGACCGCCAGACGCGGCGTCAGGCAGACGATCGCGTAGCGCCGGCCGAGCGTGTAGGCCGTCAGGAACGCCGCCTCGGCGATACCGACCACCGGGATTTCCAGCATCTCCTTCGCGGCGAACAGGCCGGGGTCGCCGAAGGCGGCAACGATGGCGGCGTCGCAGCCCGCTGCCTTCTCGGCGAGGGCCTCCAGCACGGCGTGCCCGGCGATCGCGGCCTCCACGCGGTTCTCGATGTACTGGGTGCCGAAGCGCGCCGTCGCCGGGATGATGGTGGTGCCGGGACCGGCCACTCGACGGGCCTCCTCGGCCATGGTCGCCGTGATCGCCTCGGTGATGTTCGGGTTGAGCAGAAGAATGCGCCGCGCCATGCCGATACCCCTGCCGCCGTGTGTGTCGCCGCCAGCATAGACCCGGAGAGGCGCGGCGATCATCCCTGTCGACGGGTCACGCGCCGGCCGTCGAGATAGAGCGCGTCGAGCCCGCCGCGCCGGAACAGGGCGAGCGCGTCGTCGGGGCTCTCCACGATCGGCTCGCCCCGCCCGTTGAGCGAAGTGTTCATCACCACCGGCACGCCGGTCTCGACCTCGAACGCCTCGACCAGCCGCCGGAAGCCGCCGCAACTCGCATCCACCGTCTGCACCCGCGCCGAGCCGTCGACGTGGGTGATGGCCGGCAGTCGGTCGTTAAGCACCCGGGCGGTGAACAGCATGTGCGGGCTCGACGGCGGACCGCCCTCGAACCAGTGATCCTGGCGTTCGACCAGCACCGCCGGCGCCAGCGGACGCCAGCGCTCACGACTCTTCAGGTCGTTGACACGCTCCAGGTTGGCGCCGTGACGCGGGTCGGCCACCACCGAGCGGTGGCCGAGCGCGCGCGGTCCGATCTCGGAGCGGCCCTCGACCCAGCCGACGATCCGGCCGCCGGCGATGTCGGCGGCGGCCATGGCCGGGGCGTCGATCGCCGTCTCGACCAGCAGATCGTCCTCGACGGCGGCCAGCGCCCGGCGCACCTCGGCGTCCGGCACCCGGCGGCCGAGATAGGCGAGCGCGCCGGTATCGGCGCCCTGCGGGGCGCGGGGATCGCCGAGCAGGGTGTGGGCGACATAGAACGCGGCGCCGATGGCGAGGCCGGAATCGTCGCAGCTGGGCGGCACGAAGACCCGCCGGAACGGGGTCTCGCGCCAGATCCGGCTGTTCGACGGGCAGTTCAGCGCGCAGCCGCCGGACAGGCACAGGGTGGTGGCGGAAAACCCGAGAATTTCGCCGAGCCGGACCACCATCTCCGCCAGCCCGAGCGCCTGCCTTTCGAAGGTGGCCTGAACCGAGGCCGCGAGATCGCGGGCGAACGGCGACAGCGGGTCGGGCAGCGGGACGGCCGGCACCTCGCCCGGCGCCTGGGCGACGGCGTTCCGCACATAGGGCCAGGCGGTTTCGTAGAGCAGGTCCACGATCCGCGTCCGGTCCTCGGGATGACGGGCGTCGACCTCGGCGAAGGTGCCGACGAACGAATCGTCGTGGAAGCGCGCCTCACCGTAGGGTGCCAAGCCCATCAGCTTGCCGGGCCCGCCCATTCCGGAAAGCCCGCAGGCGTCGGCCACCCGGCGGTAGAGATTGCCGGCGTGGGAGTGGTTGAGCCACACCGGATAGACCCGGTCGCCCTCACCCACCGCGTACAGACCACCGGCATGACCGTACCGCCCGGACCGGAAGCCCCCGTCGAAGGTGACGATTGCCGCCCGCTCGGCGTCGGACTGATAGAACGCGGTGGCGGCGTGCGCCAGATGATGCGGGATCACCGAGCCCGGCAGCGTTCGCCCGCGGATCGTGCACCGGATCGGTGCGTGGAACGCCCCGACCAGCAGGCCGCGCCACTCGCGCGCGCCGTACAGCGCGGCTGCCTCGGTCAGGATGGCCTCGGTCGTGGTGGCAGCATCCCACCCAGTCGGCGTGAACGGAAACTGCTGGGTGAACAGAACCTCGGCGCCGGGATCCGAGGGGTCGGTGTCGGCGTCGAACAGCGGCGCGGTGTCGGGGAACCGCCGGAATTCCTGCAGTCGCCGCCGGCCCGTCCCGGCCTCGCCGGCCATTCTGGCGGTGAACCCGGTCCAGCGGTCCCGCATCGCCGCCGGGGCTGCCAGCGTGCCCTCAAGGTCGGGGGCGTACTCGAACCGGAACAAGGCGGGCTCGGTGAACAGGAACGGCCAGTTCTGCGTGGTGGTCACGGCGACCGCGTCGACCGCGTCCAGCCCGACACCGGCATCGGCCAGCGCCAGATCGATGTCGGCGATGGTCGCGATGGCGGCGTGCTTCACCCGCGCGTGGCGCTCCTTCTCGATCAGGCTGCGCACCACCCCGTCGACAATCACCGCGACCGCCGCGTCGTGGCCCATGTGGATGCCGAGGACGATCACGCCTGGGCTCCGGGCAACCGCACCGCCTCGGCCTCCTCGATCCGGCCGGCCGCCAGCAGAGCCTGCGCGAGGTCGAAGCGGATCCCGGCGTCATCTCGGTGCGCGCCGTCGGCTGCGTCCCGCAGCACGCCGACGGCCTCGACCAGCCAACCGGCCCGGCTCAGGGTCCGCGCCCGGGTCCGGATGCGCGCGGCGTCCTGGACGTCGTTCGACATGTCGTTCCCCATCCATGCGGGAATATCGTCTACAGGAAGCCGAGGCAACCCCTTGAGCGCGATCCCCCGGCCTTGAGGGCATTCGCCGGAACGACTAACGTCCCTCGCCGCCCCACCCCGAGGTCCTGGATGAGTCTGGCCGTTCAGCCCGCCCTGCCCGCAGCCGCCGCCGACGACGACAGCGTCGTGGTGTCGTGCCGGGGGTTGACCAAGAGCTACCCGGTCTGGCGGTCGCCGATCGGCCAGATGCTCGGGCTGGTTGCCCCGCGGATGGCCCGGCCACTGCGCAGCTTCACCGCGCTTGCCGATGTCAGCCTCGATGTCCGGCGCGGCGAGATGGTCGGCATCCTCGGGCACAATGGCTCCGGCAAGTCGACCCTGCTGCAGATCATTGCCTCCACCCTGACCCCGACCAGTGGAACGGTATCGGTCAAAGGCACGGTCAGCGCGCTCCTGGAGCTCGGCGCCGGCTTGAACCCTGAGTACACCGGCCGCGAGAACGTCTACCTGTACGCTGCCGTGATCGGTATCCCGAGACCCAGGGTGGACGAGCGGATCGACGACATCCTGGCGTTCTCGGAACTGGGCGCCTTCATCGACCAGCCGGTGAAGCACTACTCGTCCGGCATGTTCCTTCGGCTCGCCTTCTCGGTCGCCATCGCGGTCGAGCCTGAACTGCTGATCATCGACGAGGCCCTGGCCGTCGGTGACGCGTCGTTCCAGCTCAAATGCTTCGACAAGATCCGTCAGCTCAAGGAGGACGGCACCACGATCCTGCTGGTGACCCACTCGACCCAGGTCGTGATCGAGCTCTGCGATCGCTGCGTGCTGATCGACCACGGGCGCATGCTGGCGGACGGCGACCCGGCGGTGGTGGCGCCACTCTATCTGCGCCTGATCTTCGCGCCCGACGAGATGAAGGACGCGATCCGTCGCGAGATCGTCACCGGCGAGCCGGCGGGCAGCGGCAGTGGCGACGAGACCCGGTCCCTGGAGATCACCCCCGACCACCCGCCGGCGCCGAACGGCGTCGAGGAGGTGCAGTACGTCTCGCGGGGGGCCGCCATCCACAACGTCCGGATCACCGATCGCGACGGTCGAGCGGCACCCGTCCTGATCCGCGACCAGGACTACGTGATCCGCTATGACCTGCGGGTCGACGAGACGATCCGGCACCCGAGGTTCGCGACGCTGATCAAGACGCTGCGCGGCGTCGAGATCGGCGGTCTTGGGTTCGGCGAGGAACGGACCCGCCTGACCGAACTGACCGCCGGGCAGACGGCGCACGTCGCGTTCAGCTTCCGATGCGCGCTAAACCCCGGCCAGTACACCATCAACACCGGGGTGTCGGCGATACTCGGCCAGGAGCGGCAATCGGTTCACCGGCGGATCAACGCGCTGATGTTCGCCGTGGCCGCCGTCGACGAACGGCAGGTCACCGGGATCGTCGACCTCGGCCTCACGCCAACGCTGACCGTCGGTCCCTGACGGAACCAGGCGCCGGCGGGACGGCCCGGAGGTGGCTCGACCGCAGCACCGATTAAGCGCATCTTGACGGCGCGTCGGCGCCGGAAGAATGTCCGGCTAAACGCGGGGAACGCCAAGTGAGCCAGGGGCCGGACCGAGAAGTCGACGCACCGCCGCCGACCGCCGACCCGCAGGCCGCATCCCTGCACCGCAAATGGCTGGAAATGTGGGCGGACGGCCAGCCGCCGGACCGCGAGCGCCTCGACGTCTTCGCGCTGCGGCCGTGGCTCGGCCACATCAGCGTCTACGAGGCGATCGACGGCGGCGAGGATTTCCGGATCCGCCTGGAGGGTACCCGCATCGCGCAGATAACCGGCGAGGATTGGACCGGTCGGACCGCAAGCCAGGTCGACGAGACGTTCGGCACCGAGTTTCTGCCGGTGCTGCGCGAGGCCCTGCGGTCGGCGCAGGCCCGGTTCCACGTCATTCGAATCTACCAGCGGAAGTTCCGCGCCGCGTTCCGCATGCTGCTGCCGGTGCGCAGCCGCGCCGACGGCCCGGTGGACCAGATCCTGCTGGTGATCCACCTGGATCCCGGCCAGAAGCCCTGACCGGAAGCCCTGTCGCCGGCGACAGGCTCTCAGTCGCGGAACGGCACGCCGAGCCGGTCGAGCTTGCGCATCCACGCCGCCAGTTCGATCTGCCCGTAGCCGCCGAAGCGCGAGCCGACAGGCTTCTGGGCGCGGGTGTGCTCGACGATCGCGGAGGGGATGCGGATGACCTCGGCCTGGCCGCCGGCTTGCGCCAGCACCTGGACCCGGCAGGCTCGCTCGAGGTTGTACATGTGGAAGAACGCCTCGGCGACGGTCTCGCCGACCGTCAGGGTGCCATGGTTGCGCAGGATCAGCGCCTTGCGGTCGCCGAGGTCGGCGACCAGCCGCGGCTTCTCGCCCTCGTCCAGCGCCAGACCCTCGTAGTCGTGGTAGGCGATGCCGCCCGGCAGGAACATGGCGAATTGCGAGCAGTCGAGCACGCCCTCCCGCTGGCACGAGACCGCGACGCCGGAATCAGTGTGCAGGTGGATCACGCAGTGGGCGTGCGGCGCCATCTCGTGGATCGCGCCGTGGATAACGAAGCCGGCGTAATTGATGGGATAGCCGCTGTCCTCGACGATGGCGCCGGCGAGGTCGATCTTGACGAGGTTCGAGGCGGTCACCTCCTCGTACATCAGCCCGAACGGGTTGATCAGGAAGTGCTCGTCGGCGCCCGGAACCCGCGCCGAGATGTGCGTGTAGATGAGATCGTCCATCCCCAGCGTGCCGAAGATCCGATAGACGGCCGCCAGTTCCTCGCGGACCGTCTGCTCCTCGGGCGAGCGAGTCTTGGGACGCTTGGCGGCGGGCTGGGCGAGCGACGTGACGGTCATGGCGAACCTCCCTGGCAGCAAGATCTTCGGGTGATCGTAGGCCCGGCGGCGGCCGCCGCCAAGGCGGGCGGTCAGGAACCGCCGTCGTAGTCGGACAGGTCGGCCTCCTCGTGCGCCGGGAAGTCGACGTGCAGATGGTTGCCGTCCGGGTCGTGGAGGTTCACCTGCCGGATGCCGAAATCAGGGAGCACGCGGCAGTAATAGGCTACCCGCTCGGCGCGCAGCAGGGCGAGGAACTCGGCAAGGCCGGTCGCTCCCATCGCGTAGTGCTCGAGCCCCTGGTCCGGCCGGTACCCGGCCGGCGGCGCCTCGGTGCCAATCAGGTGCACCACCGCCTGCTCGCCGGCGTACATCCACGCCCCCGGAAAGTCGAAGCCCGGGCGCGCGCCCTGCTTGAGGCCCAGGACGCGCTCGTGGAACGCGATCATCCGGGGCAGATCGTCGGTTCGGATGTTTACGTGGTCGAGCTTGTGAACTGGCATCGCTATCCTCCCGTGCCGGCGTTTTCGCCAGCCTATCGCGAAACCTCGACGGACGACCATGACCGACCGGCTGCGCAACGCCGACCTTCGCCGCCTGTTCCTGGAACGCCACGCGCTCGCCGACCCGCCGTCGGGGCCGCTGACCCGTGACGGCCTCGACGCGCTGATCGAACGCCTCGGCTTCGTGCAGGTCGACACCATCTCGACCTTCGAGCAGGCCCATCACCACATCCTGTTTACCCGCGCCACCGGTTACCGCAAGCAGCAGCTCAAGCACCTGCTGGAGCAGCGGCGGTCGCTGTTCGAGCATTGGACCCATGACGCCTCGATCATCCCGACCCGCTTCTATCCCTATTGGAAGCCCCGGTTCAGGCGGGCGGCCGAGCGGCTCGACGCGAACCGGTACTGGAACGAGCGGTTCAACGGCCGGCGCGACGCCGTCCTCGGCGAGATGCGCCGCCGGGTCGCCGAGGCCGGGCCGATCGGATCGCGCGATGTAACTCCTGCCGATACCGAGGCGCGCGGCGCCTGGTGGGGATGGACGCCGTCGAAGGCGGCGCTGGAGTATCTGTGGCGGACTGGTGAGTTCGCGGTCGCCGCCCGGCGCGGGTTCGCCAAACTCTACGACCAGTCGCAGCGGGTGATCCCGGCCGAGCACCACGATCCAGACCCCGATCCCGCCGTCGCGGTCGACTGGGCCTGCCGCGCCGCGATCGACCGGCTCGGCGTCGCCACCTCCGGCGAGATCGCCGCGTTTTTCGCCTCGGTCACGCCGGTCCAGGCGCAGGCCTGGTGCGCCGCCGCCGGGCCGGAGACCCTGCGGCGGGTCGAGATCGAGCACGCCGATGGCGGGGTGCGCGAGGTCTGGGCCCGCCCGGACGTGCTGGAGGTGCTTCGCGCGGCACCCGAGGCGCCGGCCCGGCTGCGCTTCCTGTCGCCGTTCGACCCGATGATCCGCGAGCGCGACCGCACCCAGCGCTATTTCGGCTTCGACTACCGCTTCGAGGCCTTCGTGCCGGCGCCCCGGCGGGTGTGGGGCTACTACGTGCTGCCGATGCTGGAACGCGACCGGCTGGTCGGCCGGATCGAGTTGAAGGCGCACCGCGACCGGGGCGAACTCGAGGTCCGAGGGTTCTGGCTGGAGCCGGGCGTCCGACCGGCCCGCGCCCGGCTGGCGCGCGTCGAGGCCGAGCTCGAGCGCTGGCGGGTGTTCACTGGGACCGCCCGTGTGACCTGGGGGACCATCCGGCCGACCGGGCAATGATTGCCGGTAGCGTGCGCCAACCGGGCAATGATTGCCCATTGATTGTACGACAAGGCCGCTTCTACTATCTGGCTTGGGGAGAGGCGATACGAAGAGCGGAGGTTGCGCTGTGGACATCGCGCTCTGGCTGCTAGGCGGATGGGTCGCCGTGTCGGCGCTCGCGTCTCCGATCATTGGTCTCCTCGGGCGGGTCAACGACGGCGAACCCGGCCAGCACGGTCCCGTCGTGACTGGGGCCCGAAACGTCACGCCGGGCTGACCGCGCGACCGGGTTCGGTCCGCCGCTGCGCCGGTTACGATTTCTTAACCACTGAGAGCCATGATCCAGCTACGGGAACACCGGGAAAGGATCGTGGGATGGATCTCGCAGTCTGGATTGTCGGCGGTTGGCTGGGCGTCTCGATCCTCGCCGCCTTCGCGGTCGCCTCGTTCATCCGCGACAACCGCGGCGCGTCGTGGGCCGACCCGATGGCGTCGTTCGCTAGGCGAGCGGATCGCGCCTGACGACACCGGTGAGGCAGCCGATGGCGCCGGCCGCCTTCACCAATTCCGAACCGTCGACGGTGACGCATTCGATGCCGGCGCTCTCGTAGACCCGCTGCACCGTGTCATATCCGGCCAGCATCAGGATCCGGCGCGGCCCGAGGGTGACGAAGTTCAGCCCCCGATTCAGGGTGGCGTCGTCCTCCGCCGGCAACCAGATCACCCGGTAGCCGCGCTCCTCGAGCGCCCGCACCGTCGAGAACGGCGTGCGCCGCGGCCAGGCGACCGCCAGGTCGCGGTCGACGATCCGCAGCATCCCCATGAAGTGCATGGTCCCGTAGGGCAGGTCGACCGCCAGGGTCTCGATGCCGACCTCGTCCAGGGCCGAGGCGATCTGCGCCGCCGCTTCCTCGTTGGTCCGCAGCCCCATCCCGACCATCGCCGTGCCGGGGTCGAGCCACATCAGGTCGGCGCCCTCGAACACCGCCGAGCCGGTCAGCGTGCGCAGGATCGGCACGCCGATGTCGGCGAGCCGGCGCGCCACCCAGCGCTCCTCGCCGGCGCGTACCGTCGACGCCGGTCGCGCCACGATCGCGCCGTCCGGCGTCATCACGAACAGATCGGCGCAGAACATCTGGTTCGGCGTCGGCTGGCCGGTCGGGTCGACGTAATGCACCTCGACACCGTTGCGGAGGTACGCCTCGGCCATGGCGTCGTGCTGCTCGCCGGCGCGCCCGATGTCGAGCGGCTCCAGCATCTGCACCGAGTTCGGATCCTCGAGAGCCGCCGCCAGTTCGCCGCCGGGCCGGTGCAACAGCACCGAGAGCAACCGGCCGTACTCGCTGTCGATCCCCGACGCCGCCCACAGATCGCCGATCTCCTCGCGGTGGGTGCGCGTGCGGCCCTGCCAGCCCGCCCCGCCATAGGCCGCGGATTCGAAGGTGTTGCCGGTGCTGTCCATGGGAAGCCTCCGAAGGGTGGAGCGGGAAGATCGGTCGCCACGCCGCCGTCGTCAACCGGGGCGTGGGGCACCGTCGCACAAGCGGACCCAGCCGCTCTCCAGAGGCGCGTCGGCCGGTAGCGTAGTGACCAGTGTCGCCTTAAGCGCTCAGCCGAGCACCTCGTCGTTGTGCTCGCCGAGTTCCGGCGGCGGCAGGTGCACGCGGCACGGCGTGTCCGACATCTTCACGGGAAAGCCGGTCATCCGGATCGGCGTGCGGCCGGGCCGGACGGACTCGATGACCATCTCCTGGGCCAGCACCTGCGGGTCGGCGAACACCTCGTCCAGCCCCATCACCCGCCCGGCCGGGCAGCCGGCCTTGTTGATAGCCTCGATCCAATGGTCGACCGGCCGGGTCCGGGTGACCGCGTTGATGCGGGCGTTCAACGCCGGCCGGTTGGCCATGCGCCGGGCGTTGTCGGCGTAGTCCGGCTCGTTCAGCAGGTCGGCGAGGCCGAGAACGCCGAGGAACCGGACCACCATGACGTTGTGCGACGGGGCGACCGCGATCTCGCCGTCGGACGCCTCGAACAGCCCATAGGGCGCCACGATCGGGTGGTCGTTGCCGGTGCGCTTCGGGTTCTGACCGGTGGCGAAGTACTCCGCCGACAGGTAGGCCATCATCGACATCAGGCCGCCGGTCAGGCTCGACTCGACCTTCTGGCCGCGCCCGGTCCGGTGCCGGGCCTCCAGCGCCGAGGTCACGCCGAACGCGCAGTACAGCCCGGCGATCAGGTCGGAGACCGGCGGGGCGGCACGCCGCGGCGGGCCGTCGGGGTCGCCGTTCACCGCCATGAAGCCGCTCATCGCCTGGGCGATGAAGTCGAAGGCCGGGCGGTCGACGTAGGGGCCGGTGGAGCCGTAGCCGTTGACGCTGGCGGTGATGAGCCGCGGGTTCAGCTTTTCCAGCCGGGCGTCGTCGAAGCCCATCCTGGCGAGCACGCCCGGCCGGTAGTTCTCCACCAGCACGTCGGCGGTCTCGATCAGCCGGGAAAGCGCCGCCTTGCCCTCGTCGGTGTACAGGTCGAGGACCACCGACTTCTTGTTGCGGTTGAACTGCGCGAAGTACCAGGAGTAGCCGTCGACGATCGCGCCCTGGCCGCGCACCGGGTCGCCGTCCGGCGGCTCGATCTTGATCACCTCGGCGCCCATGTCCGCGAGCATCTGGGTGCAGAACGGGCCCGCCAGAATCCGCGTGAGGTCGACAACCCGAATGCCGGCAAGCGCGCCCATCGATCGGTCCCCGGTCAACCGACCGCCGTCCGGACCGATTCCATCGGGTGCAGGTCGAGGCGCAGGCCGGCCTTCATGACCTGGCCCGGCAACGGGTGGCCGAGCACCGGCTCGACGTCGCGGGCGATGCCGATCAGCTTGCGGATGTCGATGCCGGTCTCGATGCCCATCTCGTGCAGCAGGTAAAGCAGATCCTCGGTGCAGATGTTGCCGGTGGCCTTCGGAACGAACGGGCAGCCGCCGGTGCCGCCGAACGCGGCCTCGTAGCGGTCGACACCCTCGTGCAGGCCGGCCACCACGTTGGCGAGACCGATGCCGCGGGTGTTGTGGAAGTGCAGGACCTGCGACAGCTTCGGCGCCGCCTCGCGGACCGCGCGAACGCGCTCGCGCACCAGCGGCGGGGTCGCCATGCCGGTGGTGTCGCCGAAGCTCATGCCGACGAACCCCATGTCCTGGTAGGCACGGGCGATCCGCGCAACGTTCTCGACCGGCACCGTGCCCTCGAACGGGCAGCCGAATGAGGTGGCGATGGCGCCGTGCACCGGGATGCCGGCGTCGTGGGCGATCTTCGCGACCTCCTCGAAGGCCTTCAGCGACTGGTCGACCGTGCAGTTGACGTTCTTCAGGTTGTGGCTCTCCGACGCCGACATGAACACGACCATCTGGTCGACCTCGGCCTCGGCGGCGCGGATGGCGCCGCGGGCGTTCGGCACCAGCGCCGCCAGCACGGTGTTCTTCGAGCGCTTCACGCCCTTCATGACCTCGCCCGCGTCGGCGAGTTGCGGCACGGCACGCGGCGACACGAACGAGGTCGCCTCGATGCGGGGCACACCCGCCTCGATCAAGCGGTTGATGAACTCGATCTTGCGCTGGGTCGGCACGAAGGCCGCCTCGGCCTGAATGCCGTCGCGCGGACCGACCTCGGTCACCTCGACCTTGCGCACCTCGGTAATGGGACCTGCGTCCGTCATCGTTTTCTCCTGTCGTCGATCAGAAATGCCAGTGGGTCAGAAATGCCAGTAGGTCAGAAACGCCAGTGGGGCGGCACCGCACCCGCAACCGGGGATGTGAACGTCACCAGGCTGTCGCCGGCGAGCGAGCCGAGGAAAGCCGTCTTCAGGTCGGGTCCGCCGAAGGTGATGCTGGCGATGTTCGCCAGCCGGCGCCCGGCGCCGATGTTCATGTCGGCGCGGCTGAAGCTGCCGTCGCGCCAGCGCTCCATCGCCGCCTCCACGGCGGCCGGGTCGCAATCCTCCAGCACCACCGCCTGGGTGCCGTCGGGCGCCACCCGAACCAACCGGTTGCTCATGACGCTGGCGCACCACACACCGCCCTCGGCGTCGAACTCGAAGCCGTCCGGGATGATGCCATCCGCGTACTCCGCCACCGTCTCGCGCCGGTCGAGGCCGCGCGCCGTCAGCTTCCAGCGCGACAGCCGGCGCGCCATCGTCTCATTGGCGTACAGATAGGCACCCGAGGGGTCGATTTTCACCTCGTTGGCGTAGCCGAGGCCGTCGGCGACGATCGTCGCCGAGGCCGGGTCGGTGGCGTCGTCCATGCGGATCACGAAGCCGTCGGCTACATCGCGATGGAAGGCGCGGTCGCGCGGCGCCCGCCAAGTGCTGACCGAGATCCACAGCACGCCGTCCTCGGCGCGGTGCACGAAGTTAACCGACGGCAGCCGCAGGCCGTCGATCTCGGTCAGCACCGGCTCGCAGACGCCGTCCGGGCGCAGCCGCCAGGCGCCACCGCTCTCCCCGAGGTTGGCGATCAGGAACGAGCCGTCCGGCGCCATCGACCAGCCATTCGGCGTGAAGTCGTCCGGCGCGCCGGTGGCGGCGAGCAGCGGCTGCAGCCGCCCCTCGGCGTCGAGCCGCGCCACCCCGCCGCCGACCGGCGTCGCGTGACTGACCCAGATCGCGCCCGACGCGGTGCACGCCACGCACTCCGGCCGCTTCAGGCCGGTGCCGAGAAAGCTCAGGTCGTCGAGGGTCAGCATCGTCATACGGCAGCACTCTAGCCCCGAGGCCGGCCCGGTCAACGCCGAGCCCGCGCAAGGGAGCCTTGCGGGATCGCGACGACGATGCGCCTCAGCGCTCCGGCAGCGGGATGAACTCCGTCTCGTCGCCCGGCACGATCGCGAAGCGGCCGGCCTTCCAGTCGGCCTTGGCGTCCTCGATCCGCTCCCTCGACGACGCCACGAAATTCCACCAGATGAAGCGCGGGCCGTCCATTGGCTCGCCGCCCAGCACCAGCACGCGGGCGTGGCTGACGGCCTCCACTGTCACCCCGTCACCGGGGTGCAGGATCAGCAGCCGGCCGCACTCGAAGCGGTCGCCCGCGATCGAGACGGTGCCCTCCACCACGTACACCGCCCGCTCCTCGTGCTCGGCCGGGACAGGCAGTTGCGCTCCGGTCTCCAGGATCGCGTCGGCGTAGATCATCTCGGAATAGCCCGCCACCGGCGACGTCTTGCCCCAGAGCGAACCGGCCACTATCCGCACCCGCTTGCCTTCGCCCTCGATGACCGGCAACGCGTCGCCGGCGATGTGCGCGAACCCGGGATCGGTGTCCTCGTGCGCCCTGGGAAGGGCGACCCAGGCCTGGATGCCGTACAGCGCGGCCCCCTGCGCCCGAAGCTCGGCGCCGGTGCGCTCGGAATGCACGATGCCGCGGCCGGCCGTCATCCAGTTCACCTCGCCCGGCCGGATCGATTGCTCGGTCCCGAGGCTGTCGCGGTGCATGATCTCGCCGTCGAACAGGTAGGTCAGGGTCGAGAGGCCGATATGCGGGTGCGGGCGCACGTCGATCCCCTCGCCCAGCGGAAAGCGCACCGGCCCCATCTGGTCCCAGAAGATGAAAGGGCCGACCATCTGGCGGCGCGCCGACGGCAGCGCACGGCGCACCTCGAAGCCGCCGATGTCGCGGGCGCGCGGCACGATCACGATATCGACGCCGGGGCATTCGGGCGCGGCCTCGGGGACGTCCTCGGGGACGGCCTCGGGGGCCGGGGTCGTGTCCATGTCGGGGCGGCTCATGATGAACCTCCTGAAGGGTGTTTGCGGCGCGCCGCCGCCCGGTCGATACTGCTCCCGTCTGCCGGAGGAGACCACAGATGACGCTGCGCACGATCGCTGAAGGGTTGCGTTTTCCCGAGGGCCCGATCGCCCTGCCCGACGGCTCGGTGCTGATCGTCGAGATCGCGCGCCGCACCCTCACCCGCTGCCACCCCGACGGCCGCACCGAGATCGTGGCCGAGACCGGCGGCGGCCCGAACGGCGCCGCCATGGGCCCCGACGGCAAGGTCTACATCTGCAACAACGGCGGCTTCGAGTTCCACGTCGACCCGGCGACCGGCTACCACCGCACCATCGGCCAGGCGAAGGACTACTCCGGCGGCCGGATCGAGCGCGTCGACCTGAAGACCGGCGCGATCGAGGTGCTGTTCTCCGAATGCAACGGCATTCCGCTGAAAGGCCCGAACGACCTGGTGTTCGACCGTTCCGGCGGCCTCTGGTTCACCGACCTCGGGAAGACGCGCGAGCGCGATATGGACCGCGGCGGCGTCTATTTCTGTCGGCCCGACACCGGGCAGATCAGGGAAGCGATCCACCCGATGGTGATGCCGAACGGCATCGGCCTGTCGCCCGACGAGAAGACGCTCTACGTGGCCGAGACCGAGGGCGGCCGGCTGTGGGCCTTTGAGATCGTCGGCGAGGGCGAGGTGGCCAAGCACCCGTTCCCGTCCCCGAACGGCGGCCGGCTGGTCGCCTGCGACGCCGGGTTCCGCCGGTTCGACAGCCTGGCGGTCGAGCGCGACGGGGCGGTCTGCGTCGCCACCCTCGGGACCGGCGGCATCACGGTCGCCTCGCCGGCCACCGGCACCTTCGAATTCCACCCGATGCCGGACGCCTACTGCACCAACATCGCGTTCGGCGGACCGGACCTCCGGACCGCCTTCATCACCCTGGCCGGCGTCGGCCGGCTCGTCGCCATGGAGTGGCCACGACCCGGCCTGCCGCTCAACTTCCTGAACGTCTGATCCGTCACGCCATCAGCGGCGCCGACCGCGCGGCGTCGAGGAACCGTGCCTGCAGCACGGCGTAGCCGGCGACCGCGACCGCCATCAGGTCGACCAGGATGGCGCCGGTCCAGGTGAAGGCGCTCCAGCCGAGCACCAGCAGGACGGCGCTCGCCAGCACCCACGACCAGTCCATTACGCAGATCGCCCGCACCAGGGCGGGCCGCGCCGCCGGCCGAAAGGAGACCCACTGCACGAAGCCCGCGAACGGGAACAGGGCGAGGCCGACAAGCCGAATCCAGCCGGCCCCGTCGAGGCCGAGGAGCGGCCGCGGGTCGGTGAGGCAGAGCGCCGCCAGCGGCCCGGCTGCCGCCGCCATCGCGGCACCGATCAGCAGCGATGAGCCGGCGTTCAGGCGCAGCACCGTCCGCAGGGTGTTCTCAGGGGTGGTGAACATCGACATGATCGTCTCCTTCCAATGACGTAACCTGCCGCCACCATCGGCCCGGCACCGGATCGCCACAATTACGCGAGGGGTAATCATGGCCACCGCTTTCGATCACCGGGACGCCCTGGATGCCTCGGACGAGTTCGGCGCCCTGCTGCGGCGTTGGCGCCGGCGGCGGGGCGTCAGCCAGCTCGACCTAGCGCTCGACGCCGGCACCTCGCAGCGCCATCTCAGCTTCCTGGAGACCGGCCGGGCGCGACCGAGCCGCTCCATGGTGGTGGCGCTGGCCGGCGCCCTCGACGTGCCGCTGCGCGACCGCAACACGCTGCTGGCCTCGGCCGGGTTCTCGCCGGCCTTCCTGGCGCGGCGCGACGGCGACCCCGATTTGGCCGCCGTCGAGGCGGCGTTGACTTACATCCTGGCGAAGCAGGAGCCGTTCCCGGCCATCGTCGTCGACCGCGCCTGGCGGCTGCGCCGCGCCAACTCCGCCGCCGAGCGCATGCTCGATTTCCTGGCCCCCGACGGGCTTCCGACCGCCGCCGACGGTGCCATCGACCTGGCGTCGTGGATCTTCGACCCGGACGGTCTCGGGCCTTACCTGCGCAACCGCGACGAGGTGCTGCCGCACATGGCGCGCCGGCTGGGCGCATCGGCGCCGCACTGGGCCGCCGCCGGCGCGTCCACGACGGGCACCGAGGACGCCGCACCGCTGGCGCCGGTGCTGACCCTCGACATCGAGAAGGACGGCGTGGCGGTGCGGCTGTTCTCGACCATCACCACCCTCGGCGAACCACAGGACATCGCGCTCCACGACATCCGCATCGAGAGCTTCTTTCCGGCCGACGACGCGTCACGGGCCGTGCTGGAGGCAATGGCTTGAACGCACACGAGAGGAATGCCCCATGAACCGCTCGATCCGACCTTCGACGACGATCCGGAGCGCGCTCTTCACTGGCCTTGGACTCGCCGCGCTGCTCGCCGCGGCACCCGGCCCGGCAGCCGCAGCCCCTCGCTGCGGTGAAGAACGGATCGCCGTCGCCGCCGACTGCTTCGCCGTCGCCGACCTGGCGGATGGCATTCGGCGCGCGGTTGCCGAGGCGATGGCGCGCGATCGGCTGAAGTCGGCGATCGTCGCTGTATCGGTCAACGGACGTCCGGTCCTGACCGAAGCCTGGGGCGAGTCGCTGGCCGGCGTTCCGGCCACCCCGGACATGCGCTTCCGCAACGGCGCGATCGCGATCGCCTACCTGACGACCCTGCTGCTGCAGCTGCGCGACGACGGCCGGGTCTCCCTGGACGATCCCCTCGCCAAGTGGTTCCCGGACTACCCGAAGGCTGACCGGATCACCCTGCGGATGCTCGCCGACAGCACCGCCGGCTACGCCGACTACGTGCAGGACCTGCCGATCTACGCGGACGTGTTCAGGCAGTGGAAGCCGGAGGAGCTGGTCGCGCACGCCCTGGCGAATCCGATGCGGTGCGAGCCGGGCGCGTGCTTCGCCTACTCGCACGCGAACTATGTCATCCTCGGCGAGGTGCTGCGGCGTGTCACCGGACTGCCGGTCGAAGCCCAGATCCGCCGCCGCATCCTCGAGCCCCTCTCCCTGAACGCTACCCGCAGCGACGCCACGGCGGCGATCCCGTCGCCGGTCCTGCATGCCTTCACCGACGAGCGCGGCGTCTACGAGGATTCCACCTACTGGAACCCGTCCTGGACCCTGGCGCGCGGCGCCGTGATGACCACCGACATCCGCGACGCCCTGGCCTCGTTCGCGGCCATCGGCGACGGCAGCCTGGTTTCGCCGGACTCCCACACCCGGATGCTGGCGCCGACCACCGCCGCCTTCCCGCCGATGAGCCTCGAGGCCTATTACGGGCTCGGCGTCCTCGTCACCAACGGCTGGGTGATGCAGACGCCGTCGTTCGGCGGATACGCGGCCGCGGTCGGCTATCTGCCGGAACGCCGGATCGGCATTGCCGTCAGCGTCACCATGGGTCCGAACAGCCCGGACGCCCGCCACGCCGACCGGATCGCGCTCGCGCTCGCAACCCGGCTGGCGCCGGACCAGCCACCCAAGCTTCCGGGTCGCTGACAGCGCACGGACGATCTGATGCTCGGATCGACCGAGAAGCTGGCCCCTGCATCGGCGCCGTTGTCCTGATCTCTCCTGGCAGCGCCGAGATCGCCGCCGTGGAGGCCGCCCGGCATGGCCGACGCGACCGCGCCGTTGCCGACGCTGGTCTCGATCCGCCTGCTGGCCCGCGCGGCGCTGCGGCGGACGGTCGACGGCCGCCCCGGCGTCACGCCGCGTCGTGCAGGATGATACCGAGCGTGTAGCGTTCGCCCGAGCGCAGGCGGCTGACGCCGTGGCGCATGGCGGTGCGGTGGTCGCCACGGCTACCGCGCACCGGTCGGCGGCTGACCGGGAAGATCACCGCCTCGCCGCGGCCGAGGCTCACCACCTCGGCGCGCGACTGCAGGCGCGGGCGCTGCTCGGTCAGCACGAACTCGCCGCCGGTGAAATCGGTACCCGGCTCGCTCAGCAGGATCGCCGCCTGCAGCGGGAACACGTGCTCTCCATACAGGTCCTGGTGCAGGCGGTTGTAGTCGCCGGGGCCGTATTGATCAGCGGGGTAGGCTTGCGCTGGCCGGCGGCGTGGCACTCGGCCAGCCACTCGTCGAGCCGCGCCGGAAACCGCGGGCCGTCGCCGAACCGCTCGGCCCAGCGGTTCGCCATCGCCGCCAGCGGCGGGTAGAGCGACGCCCGCAGCCCGGCGACAAGCTCCGGCAACGGGCAGGCGAAGTAACGGTATTCGCCGCTGCCGTAACCGTGTCGAGCCATGACGACAGTGCTTCGATACCGAGGGTCGTCGCCATACGCCGCCGTCAGGCTGCGGCACTCCTCCGCGGTCAGCAGCGGTCCGGTCGTCGCGGCACCCCAGCGGTCGAGGTCGCCGTGGATGCGCTGCCAGTCCAGGCCGGCAACGCGGGAAGGAATTTCGGTCATCGGATGCCCCCGGCTGCGGTCGCGTTGCCCAGACCCTGTTCCCAGACCCTAGGGAACGCCGAGCCGACGATCACTCCGGTTCTTGCGCGGGGCGCCAAGCGCGTTCAGCCGTCTCGCCGCAATGTCACCGTCACCCCGGCGCCCTCGGCGTCGGGAAACACGTCCAGCTTCTCGACCGTGACCTCGGCGCGGCGGGCGCGCGGGTCGGCCAGCGCCAATTCGGCGATCCGGTCGGCCAGGGTCTCGACCAGCCGGATGTGGCCGCCCGCCGCGAGCGCCCGGATACCCTTGGCCAGCCGCTCGTAGCAGTAGACCCGGCGGTAGTCTTCGTGGAAGCCGCCGTCCGGGCGCATCACCTCGACGGTGACGTCGACCCGGACGCGCTGGGCAGACCCGATTTCGTGGGGATGCACGCCGATCCGGAAGTCGACCGTCAGGCCGCGCAACCGCACCGCGTAGATCGCCTCCAGCGGGACGCTCTCTCGCGCCGAACCCGTCGGCCGATCGTTTGCTGGGCCGTCGCTGCGGCGGCCGTCGTCGGGGGCCATGATGAACTCCGATCGTGAGGCCAGCCTTTAACCTAGGTCCGGGAAGCCGCCGTCGCAAACCCGCCCTCGCCAGGATAGCGCAAGGCCGACATACCCGCTGTCCGCGCGCCTCCGCCCACCCCCATCGGTCCGGTCCGGGACGACGACGAGGGAGAGGAGCGCCGATCACCGACTTGATGACGACAGTGTCGGGAGGGTCCGAGGCAAAGAGCGCGCGCCTCCCCACCCTGTCGTCATCCCGGCCAAGCGCAGCGCGAACCGGACTCCCCACTCGCCACTCCGTCGGTGGCACATTGCGACCCGGCGACACGGCACCCGTGGCGACGCGGCACCTTGGCGACCGTCCCGCTGGCGGTCTACCCTCCGGCGAGCCATTGTATACACTCCGGAGGGATTCCCATGGACAAGGCGACGTTCGAGGCCGGTCTCAAGAATCCACGGGGTGTTCCTGCAGACCGCCATCTACTGCGGCGTGCCGGCGGCGATCGACGCTTTCCGCAACGCTTGGGAAGTGTTCAAGGAACTCGACATCTGACCCCTGGACTCTGAAGGAGTACGCCGCCATGGCGGATATTACCGTTGGCTGGATCGGCATCGGCAACATGGGTTGGCCGATGGCCCGCAACGCCAAGCGCGCCGGCATCGACATCGTGGTGTACGACGTCGATCAGGGCCGCATGGGCAAGTTCGCCGAGGAGTTCGACGCCCGGCGCGCGCCCACGCTGAAAGCTCTGGCCGAAGTGTCGGACGTGATCGTGACGATCGTTCCGGACGGCAAGATCGTCCGCAAGGTCTGCCTCGGCGATGGCGACCGCCTGGCCGACGGCTTCAAGCCGGGCGCCATCGTCATCGACATGAGCTCGTCGGCACCGACCGGAACCCGCGCGCTCGGCGACGAACTGCACCGACTCGGCGTGACCCTGATCGACGCTCCGGTCTCGGGCGGGACCGCCGGCGCCGACGCGGCAACGCTGTCGATCATGGTCGGCGGCAGCGACGAGGCAGCGATCGCCAAGGTCATGCCGGTATTCCAGGCAACCGGCAAGAACGTCTTCCGCTGCGGCTCGCTCGGCTGCGGGCACGCCATGAAGTGCCTCAACAACTACCTCTCGGCGGTTGGCCTGACCGCCGCCAACGAGGCGTTGATCGTCGGCCAGAAATTCGGACTCGATCCCGGCACCATGATCGACATCATCAATGTCTCGACCGGCCGTAACAACTCGACCGAGACCAAGTTCCACCAGCGCGTCCTGAACCGTAAGTACGGCTCCGGCTTCTCGGCCGCGCTGATGGCCAAGGACATTGGCATCGCATCCGGGCTGGCTGGCGATCAGGAGGCGTTCGCGCCGCTGCTGCACACCCTCAACGAGATCTGGACGCAGGCCTCGGAGCAGCTGCCCGGCGTCGATCACGAGGTCTCGATCGAATACTACGAGCGGGCCAACGCCACCAAGCTTAAGCCCGGCAAGAAGGGCTGATCGCGATGGCCCGGAACTCGCCGCGCTTCGCCTTCATCGGCTTCGGCGAGGCCGGGCCGTTGATCGCCCGCGGGCTGCTGGACGCCGGGGCGGCGTCGGTGGCGGCCTACGACATCCTGATGGATGACCCGGCCCGGCGCGACGGCTGGGCCGACCGCGCAGCGGCGGTGCCGGCGACCCCCTGCGCCAGCCCGGCCGAGGCGGTCTCCGAGGCCGATCTGGTGCTGTCGACGGTCACCTCGGAGCGGGCCTTGGAGGCAGCGACGGCGGCCGCCCCGCATCTCCGCGCCGGCCAGCTGTATCTCGACCTCAACTCCTGCTCGCCGGCGAAGAAGGTGAAGGCCTCGGCCGTCGTGGCGGCGCACCACCCGGGCGTCCACTACGTCGACGTGGCGGTCATGGACACCGTGCCGGGGCGCGGCCACAAGGTCCCGATGCTGCTGGCCGGGCCGGCGGCGGCCGAGGCGGCGGAGCGGCTGGCGCCGTTCGGCATGACCCTGGAGGTGGTCGGCGACCGAATCGGCCAAGCCTCCACCATCAAGATGGCGCGCAGCGTGTTCATGAAAGGGATCGAGGCGATCCTGTGCGAGAGCCTGGTGGCGGCCGACCGGGCCGGCGTCGCCGACCGCGTGCTGGGCTCGATTCAGGCGACGTTCCCCGGCCTGGACTGGCGGGCCCTCGCGACCTACCACATGGGAAGGATGGCGCTGCACGGGCGGCGCCGCGCGATCGAGATGGACTCCGTCGCCGATACCCTGCGCGACCTGAACCTCGACCCGTTCACCGCCCAGGGCACCGGTCAGCGGCAGATGTGGGTCGCCGACCTCGGACTTCGGGACCGGTTCGGCACGGATGGCCCGGCAACGCTGGAGCAGTTCCTCGCCGCCGTCGCCGACGCCGATCAGCCGCCGCGGAACGGATAGGGTCCGTCGAACGGGTCGACGACGATCCGGTGGCTCACCAGTCCGGCGCCCGGGACCATGGTGTGCAGCTGGATGGCCGGCGGCTCGAAGACGAAGCTGAGCGGCTGATCTCCCGGCATGTCGAGATGGATCTGGTGGGCGGTGCCGGCCATCACGTCGAGCACAGTACCGGCGAACCGGACCGTCACCGGCCGGTGAAGATGGCCGGCCAGGATGCGCTCAACGTTCGGGGCGCCGAGGATCAGTTCCCTGAAGCGCTCGGCACCGTCGGTCAGCCGGAACGGATCCATGCGGGCGAGCCCGACCGGCACCGGTGGATGGTGCATTGCGACGACGGTGGGCGTGCTCCGGTCCTTGGCCAGCTCGGCCGACAGCCAGTCCAGCCGGACCCGGCACAACGCGCCCGAGGGCTTGCCCTGGTCGAGAGTATCGAGCACCAGCACCCGGCACTCACCGAGTTCGACCGCGTACTGGACGAACGGCTGGCCGGCATCCCAGTAGCCGAGGTCGGAAAAGCTCTGCCGGAACGCCTCGCGGCCGTCGTGATTGCCGAGCGCCAGGAAGCTTTGAGTCGCCAGCGGCGCCAGCCGCTCGGCTAGCAGCGCGTACTCGGCCGGGGAGCCGCCGTCCACCAGGTCGCCGGTAATCAACAGGAGGTCCGGCCGCGGGCGCAGCGCGTTCAGGCGCGCGACCGCGCGGTCGAGGAACCCGGGAGTGTCGACCCGGCCCGCCAGCCGGTCGCCCGGCAGGCGGACGTGCGGATCGGTGATTTGCGCAATCAGCATGGCGTCCCTCCGTCGTCGCCGCCGAGCATGCCGTCACCGCCGACTATACCGGGCAGTGCCGCGCCGGCAGAAGCTCGATCGCGGTGCCCGCGCTTCTCCCTGGACAAGATTTTTCTTGGGCTTACATGTACCAGGACTCGGCCGGCAGCGCCCGCAACGGCCGCGCCCGACGTCATCCCGGATTTCTAAGAGGAGAGCGACCGATGGCATTCGAACTTCCCCCGCTGCCCTACGCGTACGATGCTCTGGCGCCGTACATGTCGGCGGAAACGCTGGAGTTCCACCACGACAAGCACCACAACGCCTATGTCGTGAACGGCAACAACCTGCTGAAGGGCACCGGCCTGGAGGGCAAGTCGCTCGAGGATGTGGTGAAGGCCGCGTACAAGGACGACAAGCTGACCGGCCTCTTCAACAACGCTTCCCAGCACTGGAACCATATCGAGTTCTGGCAATGGATGAAGCCGAACGGCGGCGGCGCCATGCCGGGCGAACTGGAGAAGCGGATCGTCGCCGATTTCGGCAGCGTCGAGAAGTTCAAGGAGGACTTCATCAACGCCGGCGTCACCCAGTTCGGGTCGGGCTGGTGCTGGCTGGCGGTCGGCGCGAACGGCAAGCTCAAGGTCACCAAGACACCGAACGGCGTGAACCCGGTGGCCCTCGGCGAGACCGCGCTGCTCGGTTGCGACGTGTGGGAACACTCCTACTACATCGACTACCGCAACCGCCGTCCGGACTACGTGAAGGCGTTCGTCGAGAACATGGTGAACTGGGAGCGCGTCGCCCAGCTGCTCGCCAAGGCCTCCTGACTACCGGCGGACACGGTCCCTTCGGGGTGCCGTGTCCGTCGTTCCCACGCCGACGACCGACCGGCCCGAAGCACACGGGAAGGTCGCGACACACGTATGTTGCACGCGGATACCGTTCCGGACGATTGGTTCTTGTTCGGATTCAGCCATGCGTGCAACACTTTACGCACGACGTCCCGGCGGACAAAAACGATGGAAGCCGACACTGCCTCGTTCTGGCTCACCCCCAAGGGGATCGGCCCGCGTCTCTCGGATGGCCGGGGGGCGGAGCGCACGATGTGGGCCACGGCCATCAATCTGATGGGCTGGATCGACGTCGAGATCGGCGACCGGATCGCCGCGGTAAACGTCGACCCCGACGTGGTCGGAGACGAGATCCTGGCTCTGTTGCCGGACGCGCTCGCCCACCGCGCCGAGGGGCGCCGTATCACCATCAACCTGATCCGGGGCGACGCGCGACCGGCGTCGGTGTGTTTCACGGACATCTTCGCCGCCATCCGCTACCTGCAGGAATCGGTTCGCAGCCGGCGCGGCGACGCCGGCGCCCCGTCGATCGACGATATTCTTCGCGGCATCGAGCGCGCGGACGACACCGCGAGCCCCGACCGGCCCCCGGTCGCCATCACGACCGCCGCGCAGGCCACGCCGGGACGATCGATCAGCGCCATCGAACTGGCGATGATCTCCGCCGAATCCCTGGCAGCCCGACTGCGCGCCGCCGAGTGGATCGATTCGGAGGGACGCTACAGGCGCCGTTTGAGCGACCAACTGCCGCATGATGCCCCCGACATGGTGCTGTTCGCGCTGCACTCGCTTGGCTGGACCGGAATCGAGCGGTCATGGCTGCACGCCGGGACCGCACTTGAGTCGGTTCCGCCAACCCGGATCGTCATCGATCCGCACGGCGTCGAGCCGGCGACCGTGGATCGGCTGGTGGAACTCTGCGCCGTGTGGTCGGAAGCCCTCGAACCGCTGTCGCTGGCGTGGTGGGACGGCGCGACCTGGCAGAGCGAGTACGGCCGTGCCGAGCAGGTTGCCGACAGGGTCCGTCATCTCGTCACCGCCCGCCAGCACGCCCAGTTCCCCACCACTATTCAGTCGATCGCGCTCGAGCCTGACCGCCTGCCGGACGACGTGGCGCCGCATCACCGCGATCTGATCGCCCGAGCGGTCCGCACCTGGTGGGCCTACGGCGGAAACGGCGACGAAGGGTCCGGCCTGATCGAGGCGCTGGAGCGCGAGGGCGCCAACACGGCCCGCGCCAAGCTGGTGGAACTCGACCAGGAGAACCAGTTCCGGATCGCCGCGTACGCGGGCGGCAACGACAGTCTCTGGGACGAGATAGCGCCCGACCAGATGGTCGGCAAACGCCTGGTCGACACCCCGGATCGCCGTCTCGGCCGGAGGGTCGAACTCGACGTCCAGACGGCGGTCAAGCGCGGCTCACCGCTGGTGCATCGTTGCCGGGGCGTGCTGATGACGCAGGGCGGGCCGACCCCTTTCGATTGGGTCCGTTTGAGTCTGCCGCTGTACCGCCGCGCCCACCCGACTCCCCGGTCGGTGTTCACCATCTGCATGGTCTGAGACCACGCGGCGATCGCCGCCGATGTCCGCCGTCGAGGCCCCGATGACCGACCGCGCGCCGCGCCCTGCCGCGTTCCTGGATCGCGATGGCGTGCTCAACCACGACATCGGCTATGCCCATCGCCCCGACCAGGTGAGGTGGATCGAGGGGGCGATGGCCGCCGTTCGGTCGCTGAACCGCGCAGGCTACCTCGTGTTCGTCGTCACCAACCAGTCGGGTATCGCGCGCGGGCTGTTCGGCGAGGACGATGTCCGGAGCCTGCATCGCTGGATGGGCGAGCGCCTCGCCGAGCACGACGCCCGCGTCAACGACTGGCGCTATTGCCCCTACCATCCCGCTCATCAGGTCCGGCGCTACGCTCGCTACGCCGACTGGCGCAAACCCGCGCCGGGCATGCTGCTCGACCTCATGGAGCGCTGGCCGGTGCGGCGCGCCGGATCGTTCCTGATCGGCGACCGGGACAGCGACCTTCAGGCCGCCGCCGCCGCGGGCATCATTGGCCGGCTTTACGAGGGCGGCGACCTCGACGGGTTGGTGCGACGCTTGCTTGCCGCCGACGGGACCGGTATCTCGGACGGCGGGGAGGACGAGGATCGATGACGCGACATTTCGGATGGCTGGCGGCCCTCGCCGCCTCCCTGCTGGCCGCGCCCGACGCGGCCGCGCAGGTCAAGTCGGCAAACCCGGCCACCGCCTGGGTCTACGCCCCCAACGTCACGGTCAACGATCTGTGGCGCGGGGTGCGCGACGGCCAGGTCCAGGTCGTCTCCTCGGCGGCCGCGACCGATCCCAAGGGCGGGCTGGCGCTGGTGACAGTGTTCCGCGGCCAGGGCGAGGTTTGGCGGTGCGTCGAGCGCACCGATTCCGGCATGGTCGAGCGGAATTTCGCCTGCGCCAGGGTCCGATGAGCGTCCGGCCGTGACCGCACCCCGCCCGACGATCGTCCCGGTCATCCTGTGCGGCGGCGCCGGTACCCGACTGTGGCCGTTGTCGCGGGCCCAGCATCCCAAGCAGTTCCTCAATCTGCTCGGCGAGGTGACCATGCTGCAGTCGACGGCGCGTCGCGTGGCCGATCCCGGACGCTTCGGGGAGCCGGTGGTGATCGCCAACGTCGAGCATCGCTTCCTGGTCGCCGAGCAGTTGCGGGCCGCCGGCATCCGCCCGCGCGTCATCCTGCTGGAACCCGAGGGCCGCAATTCGGCTCCGGCCGCCGCTGTCGCGGCGCACCGGATCCTGGCGGACGATCCGGGCGCCCTGCTCCTGCTGCTGGCGGCTGACCACGCCATGACGCACCCGGAGGCGTTCATCGAGGCCGTCGACCGCGCCCGCCCGGCCGCCGAAGCCGGCATGATCGTGACCTTCGGCATCCGCCCGGATCGGCCGGAGACGGGATACGGCTACGTGCTCGCCGGACGCGAGCGGTCGGGCGAACCGGGTGTCCACACGGCCGACCGGTTCGTCGAGAAGCCGGACGCCGCCACCGCCTCCGGGTATCTCGCGGACGGACGCTACCTCTGGAACTCCGGCAACTTCCTCGCCCGCGCCGATATCCTGGCCGGCGAGATCGCGCGGCTGGCCCCGGCCGTCGACGCCGCCGCCCGCGCCGCCCTCGGCGGTGCCGCCCGCGACCTCGACTTCGAGCGGCTGGACGCAACCGCGTTCGCCGACGCCCCGTCGATCTCGATCGACTACGCGGTCATGGAGAAGACCGACCGGGCGGCGGTGGTGCCTTGCGATCCCGGGTGGAGCGACGTCGGCTCGTTCACAGCGCTGCGCACCCTGGCGGCGCGGGACGCAGCCGGCAATGCCCTGATCGGCGACACGCTCGCCATCGACACCCGCGACAGCCTGGTGCGCAGCACCGGCCCGCTGGTCGCCACGCTTGGAGTATCCGGGCTGGTGATCGTGGCGACGCCCGACGCCGTCCTGGTAGCCGACGCCGCCCGCGCCCAGGACGTGAAGGCCGTGGTGGACCGCCTGCGCGCCGAGGGTCGCGGCGAGGCCGACGGCCATCAGGAGGTGCACCGGCCCTGGGGCTCATACCGCACCCTCGACCGCGGTCCCGGGTTTCAGGTGAAGCAGATCCGGGTCCATCCCGGCGGCAGGCTGTCGCTGCAGAGCCACCGGCACCGCGCCGAGCACTGGGTGGTCATCGAGGGCACAGCCAGGGTCACCCGGGGGCCGGGCCGGGACGCCCTGGAGACCGTCGACCTGACCCGCAACCGCTCGATCGACATACCGCTCGGCTGGGTCCATCGCCTGGAGAACCCCACCGACACCCCGGTGGCGATCGTCGAGGTGCAGTCGGGGGACTATCTCGGCGAGGACGATATCGAACGCTACGACGACGCCTACGGACGCGGCTGAGACTCCGACCCAACGGCGTAAAGTCGCCGCATCGGCCGGCGGCGGATCCGGTAGACCGCGGCCGGCGGGAAATTCGAGAATGTCCGCCCGATCCGGAACGCCTTCAATCCGAGACGTTCCAGGATCAACCGGGGCACCGGGCACCGGGCTCCGTAAGTGAACTGATAGAACGCCCCGTCCGGGCTGAGATGGGCAAACGCGCCGTCCAGCACGCCCATGATCTGGCGCGCCGGCATCGACAGGAACGGCAGCCCGCTGATCACCGCCTTGACCGGCTCGCCGCCGAACAATTCGACCCGGCCGAGGTCGGTGGCATCCATCGCGAGCACCCGGACACCTGGAAAGCGTTCGCCCAGCATAGCCGCGAAATCGGCACCGCGCTCAACCAGGGCCAGCCGATCGGCCGGCACCCCGCGCGCGAGCAGGGCCCGGGTGAACACCCCGGTCCCGGGGCCGAGTTCGACCACCGGCGTCGTCTCGGGCGTGATCTCGGACGTGATCAGCGCGGCCAGCGCGTTGCTCGAGGGAGTGATCGACGCTACGCGCCGGGGATCGGTGATCCAGGCACGCAGGAACTGGACGGCATCGCTCATGATCGGTGAATGGGTACCTCAAGAAGGATGGCCGGACCATACATCCGACAGAGAGTATGACATAGCCATGACATCGGCAAAATGAAGCAGGTCACCCCGAGAACGTTCCCACAGCCGCGGCCCGTACGTCTGTCGTCATCCCGCACAAGCGAAGCGCTAGCCGGCAGCGACGGAGCGGCGGTCCCGGATCGCCCGCGCTGGCGCGCGGTCGTCCCGGATGACGACAGTGTTCGGAGGGTCCATGCAATGAGCGCGCACCGCCCCACCCTGTCGTCATCCCGGCCAAGCGCAGCGCGAGCCGGGAGCCAGCCGCCGCTTAGTCGGCGCCACCATCGGCAACCCACCGTCTCGCCGTAGGCCCCGGATAGCCGCGCGACAGGGTTGGGAGGGTCCGATGCAATGAGCGCGCACCGACCCACCCTGTCGTCATCCCGGCCAAGCGCAGCGCGAGCCGGGAGCTACCCGCCGCTCCGTCGGCGCCACCATCGGCAACCCACCGTCGCGCCGTGGGCCCCGGATAGCCGCGGCGTACCAAAAAAGAGAGGAACGACGGAGGCAGCGGGGCCGATCACTGACCTGATGACGACAGGGTTGGGAGGGTCCGATGCGCTGAGCGCGCACCGCCCCACCCTGTCGTCATCCCGGCCAAGCGCAGCGCGAGCGGGGCCCGCCCACTGCTCCGACGCCGTTCCCTCACGAGGCCTGTGTCGCAAACTCCTCGTCGGCGGGCGCGGATGCGGGGACGGTTTCGGCAACGTGCGCCACACGAAGCACGGCCATGGCGCCGCCCTCGGTCCGGTTGCGCATCTCGAGCGTGCCGCCCATCCGCTCGATCAGGGCCTTCACGATCGAAAGGCCCAGACCGACGCCGCGATCGCGGTCTCCGCCGTCTTCCTCGCTGGTCACGAAATGCTCGCCGATCCGGGCCAGGATGCTCGGATCGATCCCCGGGCCGGAATCGACCACTCGGTATTCGACTTGATCATCGATCACGTCAGCGGTGACCAAGATGTGGCTCTGCTTCGGCGAGAACTTGACGGCATTCGACAGCACGTTGGTGAGGCATTGCTGCATGGCCCGGCGGTCGATCAGGGCGGCCCCGGCCGGAGCGCCGCGGACGTGCAGGGTAAGCCCCTTGGAGGCTGCCAGCGGCTCCAGCGACCGCACCGCGCTCCGCACCGGCTCGATCGCGGGAACCGGCTCGAGCTGGATCGGGAACGCGTCATGGTCGATTCGTGACAGGTCCAGGACGTCGTTAACGATCGTCAGGAGATGCCGCCCGCTGGAGTGGATGTTCTGGGCGTAGTCGCTGTATTTGGGGCTGAAGTGCGGTCCGAACACTTCAAGTTTCATCATCTCGGCGAAGCCGATGATGGCGTTCAGCGGCGTCCGCAGCTCGTGGCTCATGTGCGCCAGGAACCGCGACTTGGCGGCGTTGGCCGCCTTGACGGTCTCCAGCTGCTTGCGCAATTCGCCCGACATGTCGACCAGCGACTGGTTGGTCCGCACGAACTCGGTCATGTCGCGCGCGATCGCCGCCACCGCCGGGCGCCCGTCTTCGTCGAGGAAGCGCGCGAAGGTGACCAGCGCCGGGAACGTCCCGCCATCTTGTCGCAGCGCCTCGATGATGCGCAGGCCAGCCATCGGCCGCGTCGCGGAGTGCTCGTTGGCGAGATAGCCGTCGGCGTTCCGGGCGTGGTCATCCCGGGCGTGCTCCGGGACCAGGACCGCCAGGTGCTGGCCTTCGATGTCCTCCCGGTTCCACCCGAACAGCCGCTCGGCGGCCTGGTTGAAGCTGGTGATGCGCTGGTCGGCGTTGACCGTGACGATCGCGTCGGGCGCGGACGACACGATGATGTTCAGCCGGTCGCGGGTGGATTCGATCTCGCGCTGGATCGCCCAACGCTCGGTCACATCGTCCAGTGTGCCAATGTAGTAGGCGGTCTCGCCGTCCTCGTCGGTGATCGGCCGCAGCACCACCCGACTGCGGTACTCGATGCCGTCGGCGCGCCAGTTGCGGAGCACCACGTCGCAACTCTGTTTGTCGCGCAACGCGACCCGCATCGCTTCGAGCTCGGGTTGGTCCGGCTGACCCTGGTTCAGGAACCGGCAATTGTGACCGATCGCCTCATCGGATCGGTACCCGGTGATCGCCTGGAAGCCCTGGTTCACGTAAACGATCGGCTGGTCACCGCCGGCCTCGGCAATCACCACCCCGAGCGGGGCGCAATCCAGCGCCTGGCTCTTCAACCGCAGTTCCAGTTCATCCTGCCTGATACGAAACAGCTCGTTGTGCATCAGGCCGAGCAGCGTGATTCCGCAGACATTGCCGATGACCAGCAGGTACCAGGCTGCCCCCAGGATCGCCCAGCCGGCCGACACCGGCTGGCCGATGAAGAACGACGGCAGCACGGCGATCGTCGCGACCATGGCCAGGGCGGCGTAACCGGCCGCTCCGAGCCGCTTGCGGCCGCTGCGGCGTAGCGCCACGGCCGCCGCGCAGCCAACCAGCCCATAGAGATAGAAGCTCGCCGTGCCCCCGAGCGCCGCCGGACCTCCGACGTGCAGCCGGGCCAGTCCACCGATCGTGGCGGCGATCCCGGCCCCGATCGGCCCGCCGAACAGCCCGGCCAGCACCGCCGGCCCGGCCCGGGTGTCGAAGGTCGCGCCCTCGGCGATCGTCACCGGGGAGTTGACCAGCAGCACCGCCACCGCCCCCATCACAAGACCGATCAGGGTGCTGCGCCGGCGACTGTCCATCCTCAGCCCCAGCCGCCACGGCACCAGGAATACGATGGCAGCGGCCCCGCACAGCAGTCCGATATTGACAATGAGCCCGTTCAGCATTTCCATTTCTCCGGGACAGTGGAAGCTGCCGAATCAGGCGGCTCGCGCCTGCGCGAGATAGCGGTCGACCTCGGAGCGCAGCACCTCCGACTGCCGGGCCAGTTCGCTCGCCGCCGTATGCACCTCCTCGGCGGCGTGGGTGGTCGCGCCGGCGGATTCTGTGACCATCGCGGTGTTGCGGGCGACCTCGGCCGTGCCCTGCGAGGCCTCCTGCACGTTCTTCGAGATCTCGCCGGTCGCGGCCGACTGCTCCTGGACCGCCGACGCCACGCCGGCCGACATTGAGGTGACCTCGTTGATCGACTGGACGATCGTCATGATCGCGTCAACCGCCCCCTCGGTCGCCGACCGGATGCTGGACACCTGTTCCTGGATGCGGCCGGTTGCGTCGCTGGTCTGGCGCGCCAAGGTCTTGACCTCGGCGGCAACCACCGCGAAGCCCTTGCCGGCGTCGCCGGCGCGGGCCGCCTCGATCGTGGCGTTCAACGCCAGCAGGTTGGTCTGCTCCGAGATGTCGGAGATCAGCGTGATCACGCTGCCGATCTCCTCGGCGGCCTGGCTGAGGGCGCGGACCAGTTCGTTGGCGGTGTCGGCCTTGCGGGCCGCTTCGCCGGTGCGCTCGCTGGTCATCGCGAACTGCCGCGCGATCTCGTCGATCGACGACGACAATTCCTCGGCCGCCGCCGCCACGGTCTGGACGTTGGCCGAGGCCTGCTCGGTGGCTGACGCCGCGCTGGTGGTCTGGGACCGGGTCGATTCCGCGAGCGACTTGAGGCTCTCCGCGGTGGCCTGCATTTCACTAGAGGCGGACGCGACGATCTCGACGACGCCGCCGACATTCACTTCGAAGGCGTCGGTCAGCGCCCGGAACCGCTCGACCTTCTCCTTCATTCCGGAGGTCGCGGCGTTGATGCGGGTGGAACTGACGAGATAGTGGCCACCCAGGCCCTCGGGGCGGATCGTGCGAAAGTACCGGCCCTTGGCGACCGCTTCCATCGCCGCACCGGCCTCGCGCACGAAGGCGTCGGTGACGTCGATCATCCGGTTGACGGCGTTCAGCATGCCTCCGAGGTCGCCGCCCTCGTCCAACCGCACGAGACGCCGCTCGAAATCGCCGGCGGCGATCGCGGCGCTGACCTCGCGGGTCCGTCGGACCCAGGCGCCGATGCGGCCGGCCAGCGCGAACGCGACGCCGGCGGCGACCGCTGCGACGGTCCCCGCTGCCGTGGCTACGATGTCGAAGCCGGCGATCGGCACCCAGATGCTCGCCGCGGCCGCCCCGCCGGCAACGGCGCCGACCACCGACAACGACCGGATTCTAGAGAGAGAGCACGAATTCGTCATAGGACACCCCCTTCTGCTGCAGCATGTCGGACACGTGTTCGTACGAGGCGCTCAAGCCGTCTTTGCGGTTGCTCGGGTTGTCCTCGATCGACTTCCAGCTCTTGTAGAGCTGGGTGATGCTGGCCACCGCCGCGGGCTTCGGCCGGCGCCTGTTCGAGTGGAAGCCGAGGATCGTTCCGGCCCCGTCGAGGCTCGCCGTGACGTGCGCCAGCACCCAGTAATGGTCGCCGGTCTTGGTCATGTTCTTCACGTAGGCGAAGATCTCGCCCTTCGCCTGGATCGCGTCCCACAGAAGCCGGTAGACGCAGCGCGGCATGTCCGGATGGCGGATGAAGCTGTGCGGCTGTCCGAGCGTCTCGGCCTCGGTGTAGCCGGAGATCGTCAGGAAGACGTCGTTCGCGTAGGTGATCCGGCCCGTCGGGTCGGTCTTCGAGACGATGATCTCGTTCTCGCCGAAGAACACCTCGCGGTTGGTTGGGAGGATCGCGGGCTTCACCATGTGATCACCTCCACAGCCCGGCCCGGCCTGGCGAGGGCGGCGTCGGTGACCTCCGCGACGCGATCCCGGGCGTGTGGAAGCGGCGGTTGGACAAGCGCTTGCATGTTGATCTCCCATGTCGGTTGCGGAAGACGGGATATTCAGATCCTCACTTTCAACGGTGCGATCCAATTATTAAAGAAAGGTTAAAATTTTTCGGAGGTATTTATTTTGATCATAGGCACCAGTGCTTTTACAATGAAATAACAACCTTACTTTGCAGGAAGATATTCTCAGACTGTACCTATTTCGGATTTGTCAGGTTATAATTTCTTAAATATTAATCAACAGCCACGCGGCTATCTAATTTTGATAGCATCATCCCGCTAGCACTGGTAACAGAATTGCAATCCATGAGATTGCTATATTGACGTGCATTTGATGAGTGCGCACAATATAATTCAATGTATTTCCGCTGACGTCCTACAAGTTCAGGTTGTCTCCATGGTTTTCTCGTTTTACTATTATTCAGTGATTAAATAATAATCTATAGATTAATAAATAATAATTTCGGAATTAACTTTTATTTAAAGAATCGGTGATCACGCTCGAAATTCTGGACTTGAGGTTCGGTCGACTTGAGATTTGACGAGAGAGATCAAGTGTCAAAGGGAGTGTGCCCCATGCAATTCGGAAACCTGTCGATCAGGATCAAGATCGCGTCGATCATCTCAGTGCTCGCCATTGTCATCTTTACGGTAGCCGGCGTCGGGGTGTCCTCGCTGCGAACTATGGACGAAATCGCCCTCAAGCTTGAGCATGCGAGCGTAGAGGCGCTGGAGGGGCTGCGGCTGACCCAGCTTGTCACGACCCTCAACCGCTCTGAATTCCAGATCGCTGCCGAGCCGACCGCCGAGCGTCTGGCGCAGATGCTGACGGTGGTGGCTCGGGAAAAGGATGAGCTCGAAGCCAGCCTGGCGAAGACCCGGGCGTTGACGACCGCTGACGAGGTGCTTCGCCTGGCGATCCTGGACCGCGCCGACGCCGAGTTCGGGACCTACCGGCGCGGTCTCGAGGATCTGCTCAAGATCGTCGGCAGCGCCGGGTCGTCGATCGAGATCAACGAGGCGCAGCGCCGGATCGTCGAGGCCGTGCGCGCCAACCAGGACGATGCCGAGCGGCTCAACGCCATCGTCGCCGAGTATGTCGCGCTCGCCGAGGAGGCCACTCACAAGCTCGCTGCCGAGGCCGACGCGACCTTCCATCGCATCAGCACTCTGCTGATCGCGGTGTCGGCGGCCGGGCTGATCCTCGGGTCGCTCCTCGGCTTCGCGATCGCGCGCTACGGCATCATCGAGCCCATCAAGCGCGTGGTGGTGGCCCTCAAGGAACTCGCCGGCGGCAACCTCGCGGTCGACGTCTACGGTGTCGGCCGGCGCGACGAGATCGGTTCTATCGCCAACACCATGCAGGTCTTCAAGGACAACATGACCCGGACCCGGGAGATGGAAGCCGAGGCAGTCGCGACTGAGCGCCGGGCCGAGGCCGAGAAGCGCCGCGCGATGAACCAACTCGCGGACCAGTTCGAACAGAGCGTCGGCGCGATCGTCGACCTGGTCTCGGCGGCGGCGACCGAGCTGGAGGCGGCTGCCCAGACCCTGAACGTGACCCTGGAGGAGACCAACGCCCAGGCCGGCACGGTGGCGGCGGCGGCGACCCAGGCCAGCGCCAACGTCGAGACCGTAGCCACCGCCTGCGAGGAGCTGGCGGCGTCGGTGCGCGAGATCGGCCAGCAGGTCGGCCAGTCCTCAGCCATCTCGGCTCGCGCCGTGGAGGACGCCGAGCGCACCCGGACGACCGCCGAGGGGCTGGTGGCGACCACCCAGAAGATCGGCGAGGTGGTCGAGTTGATCAAGAGCATCGCTGCCCAAACGAATTTGCTTGCGCTGAACGCCACCATCGAAGCCGCTCGCGCTGGCGAAGCCGGCAAGGGCTTCGCCGTCGTGGCGTCCGAGGTGAAGAACCTGGCGACCCAGACTGCGCGGGCCACCGAAAGCATCACCGCTCAGATCGGTGAGGTCCAGGATGTCACCCAGCACACTGCGCGGGCGATCAGCGATATTGCGACAGTGATCGGCGAGAGCCGGCAGATCGCCTCGGCGATCGCCTCGGCGGTCGAGCAGCAGGGGGCCGCCACGCAGGAGATCGCCCGCAACGTGCAGCAGGCCTCGGCAGGCACCGGCGAGGTATCGGGTGCGATCGTCCAGGTCAGCCAGGCTTCCGCCGAGGGCGGTTCGGCGGCCACCCAGGTATTGTCAAGCGCTCAGGAGTTGTCGCGCTCCGCCGGCAACCTGCGCCGCGAGGTGACAAACTTCGTCGCCCGAGTGCGCGCCGCCTGATCGTTTCCGGGGGGCCTCGGCCCGGCGCGCCGATACCCCCGGCCACGCCCCTTTTCCGTGAACTGGAGGGTTCGCCAACATGACCGACACGATCATTCCATTTCCGCTGTCGCGGCGTAACGCCGTACCCTCCGCCGCGGACGAAATGGCGGCCACGCGACGTTGGCTCGACGACCTGCGCTCAACCCAGCAACTGACCGAGATGACGGCGGACGCCATCCTGCACATGGACCTCGAGCGGATGATCGCGCTCCGAGATACGTTCGCCGCCCGCCTTGTAAGCCGCTTGACCAAACCAGTTCCTGATGGCCAGCGTTAGTCTCCCGCCGCCCCGCTGAACCACCAACCATTACCGCTGTTGGCGGAGCATAAAACATCGAGCTTAACGAGATCACCGAGAGACTAGCCGAGGAGCACGGGGATTCTGACCTGCCCTGTTTTTTCGAACCAGTTTTAGCTTGAGGCGACCGCCTCGCTCTCTTCGGTTTCCCCGATCGGGGGGGGTGATGTGACGGGGCGCGGAGGCCCCCATGTACCGCAGCGCCCCGTCCCGTCACATCGGCGGGCGCTATGTCTTGACTCTTCGGCCGCGCCGCGAAGGCGGCGGGCGTGAGATAGCCCAGGCTCGAATGAGGCCGGACCTGGTTGTAGTGCCAGCGCCAGGACTCGATCACGACCTTGGCCTCGGCCCGGTTGCGGAACCACTCCAGGCTCAAGCATGGGACTGTCAGGAATTTCGTGTGTGGCCGGGCTTGTTGAACATTTCAGGCGGCAGCCCTGTTGAAGCGTTCTTGGAAGAGCACGGCGAACTGGGCCTTTGCCATGTGCCACTCACGAGCTGGCATGG
>Ga0208414_1000094_pt1 | contig 98038 bp, 87 predicted proteins | sample AntAceMetag02UKE_FD_184770 | JGI IMG/M metagenome (GOLD analysis project Ga0208414, IMG submission 184770) | Saline lake microbial communities from Ace Lake, Antarctica - Antarctic Ace Lake Metagenome 02UKE (SPAdes) (version 2) | ecosystem: Environmental > Aquatic > Non-marine Saline and... | reverse complement strand
CTGGATGCCGTCTACCGTTTACCAAAAATCATCGCTAAGTTACGCCGAGAAGAGCCCGGTATTCGGGTTGAAATAATCGTCACCAATCAACCCAGCGATTTGAAACGCAGGGAAGCCGATATTGCGATTCGGAATTTCCGCCCAACGCAGAATGATTTAATTGTTAAAAAAATAGGCGATGAAAATATTTGGCTCTATGGAACTCCGAGTTATTTAGAGCAAATACCGAAATTCTCTGATATTGCTGAGCTCATTGACATTCAGATCATTGGGTTTGACCAAAGTAATTTGATATCAGAGTTGCTCAATAAACAAGGGTGGCAGTTGTCGAAACATAACTTTCAGGTTATGACATCTTTCCAACCGCTGCAACTCGAACTCTGCAAAGAGGGATTGGGGACCCTCTTTTTCCCTGAAGATCTGGGTGATAAGGAAACAGGTCTGGCACGTGCATTTGAATCGATGGGGCCTGTAATGCAGCTGCCCGTTTGGCTAGTCTGTCATCAGGAACTGCGAACTAGCCTACGGGTTCGCCGAGTCTTCGATTTCATTGCTAAAGAGTTGAGCCAAACTGATGGTTGATTGCAGTTTTTGCATTCTATGCTGCTATTTTTTAATATCCACAACTAGTGCAAATCAAAATTTTGTTTCCATTTAAAAAACAGATCAGTCAGGTCTGGTATTTGCCAGGCTCTCACGCAGCATGATTTTCTCAAACCAACCTGTCAGGGCCGGGCGACCCGTTCGCCAGTTCAGGTCAGCAAATCGAAAGTCCAGATAACCCAAAGCGCAAGCGACCGTAATTTCTCCGATTAATGGTGTAGGCTCGAACTGATTACAACTGCTTTCGAGCTTATCGAGCCCGCGTTGCACTTTTTCATTTTGAAAATCGATCCAGGTTTGCCAACGCAATTGCTCCGGGCGGAAAGCCGCTTCGTAACGTAAAGCGACCAATAAATCGAGCATGCCATCGGCGAGCGCTTGAAGCCCGAGCGTGCGAAACCTTCGGTTAGCATCGGAGGGGAAGAAAGGCCCGTCAGCCAGATCATTCAGATACTCGCAAATCAGCGGTGAGTCAGACAAGCTCTCACCATTGTCCAGTTGCAGCGCTGGCAGCATACCGAGCGGGTTAACCGAATTCAGATCGCCATTATTAGAGACCGGTGATACCGCGCCAGCATCCACAAGCGCAACAGAATCCTGAAGGTTCAGCTCAATGATAAGGGCTCTAACCTTGCGGGCGAAAGGTGAAGCAGGTGCAAAGATCAATTTCATAGCGAAAGCCATTATCAAAATAATAGGCTGCTATTGAACGTTAGATTGAGTACGAAGGCAAGACTGCTGACGCGTGGATGCTTGGTATTATAATAGAGTAGAAATTAGAATAGATTAAGGTCATAAATCATGAATTATCATAAGACCGAATGATTTTATTTACCGATGAATAATGTAATCCTTAAAATCCCACTATTGCCTTACGATATCGTTTCCGGTGCTGGAAATATTGGTTTAAGAGTGGGTAACAGTTTTTGTGGGATGATTTGTAAATGGAGTAAATAAGTTACTTGGGTCCGACTCAGTTAGTGGGATATTTATATAGTACTTCTTTATCAATGGCTCACCTTGTGAGCTAGGGTTGGAATATAGTTGGCAAAACTAAATGATGACTGTTAGTGTAGTTTTAGTGTACCCAATCAGCAGTGTTATACTCAAATTTGGAGGGTATTATGAAAGAGCTAGGAGCCAAGTAACAATGTTGTACCTAAGCAATACGTATTATGAAACTAAAGCAGTAACGAAACACTACCTAGTGTTAGCTCGTAATCACATTAACCTATTTCCAGCATAGTTACGGCATGGATCCTTTATGGATAAAGGTGATCAAGGTAACAGGCTCCGTGGGTGTCATCGGGCTTCTTTTCAGTATTTTGTTTAAACAACTGTTTCAGAATGAAATTATCACTTTATTCGGAAGTGATCGAATGTTCTACATTCTCTTGTCAATCATTTCTATTTTAGGTATTGCATTGATAATTGCTATTTTGAAAAGAGATAAACTTGACGAGAGTTCTCCTAAAGTGATTTACAAAGACAATTCAAAACATGAGGGGGATAACAAGTTTTAAAATGTCTAAGGATGTTACTTATCAAGACAATGCTAATCACGAAGGTAATAACGTCTATGTTGATTATCACGAAGCAGCGAGCTCCTCTCTTGAAAAGGCAGTGCATGATATTATTGGTTCAGCGAAAGAGAACAAAGAATTGGTAGATATTATTGAGGATCTGACTGAATACATTACTTCCCACCCGTATAGAAAAGTTATTGGCCTACAAAGGAAATTAGAAAATGGCGGTCGGGGTGATCTCGTCGGGAATGCAGTTCTGTTTAAAAACAAATTTGCGAGAAGAGTTGCTAAGGCACAGATGTCTCTAACTGAGCAAAAAATCTATGTGCAAGTTCTGTCCCATATACTCGTTAGTTATAACCATTTTGTTCGTCCTAAAATACTCGAAAAAGCGCCAGCATCTGAAATCGATGGTTTAGTATTTACTCATATCATCGAGCCTGCGCATAAGGCAATTATCGATTTTGACAATGGCATTACCAAAGAACTTATATTAGGAATGCTATATTTTCTAACTGGCAAGTGCCATCTTGTTTGGGATGAGTCTTGTTAATTTACCACCCAATACACGATGTAAATCACTGTGTATATAGGATACTTCTTGTTCTCGAAAACTCTCAACATAAAGAAATTCAATTAGAGTTGTTTAGGATTATTGATTTTTATCACTTATTTCCTCATCTAATAAGTGAAATTAAACCATTTCCTTCTGAGCTTGCAGGCTTTAGGAAAGTCATAAAAAGAATACCCCAACCCTACGAACTTATAAACAATGCTAAAAGGACAATGCATGAGCTTGAAGCCATCCAGACAACTGCTTTACAAAATTTAATGGCAAAGAATTTAATTGAGATTGACTCGTATAAAAGCAAGCTCATAAAGCGGACTGAAGAATTACTGCCCGAATCAATAAGTAATAAACTCCATAAAGCCGTTGTAGTGCAAGAGGAGTGGTTTCGAATGCTTATTAATGAGTTCCCCACGATCAATTTTTTAGGGAAAAGTGGTCTTAAAGCTAGAAGTGGGTTAATGGAATTTCGATATGATGTGGAGGCTTTATGAGTAAAGCTGGATTAAGGATAAGTAGACTGGTTGTTCTAAGAAATGGGAAACATGTTTACGATCAACCCTTCCACAAAGGTGTGAATATTATTAGAGGATGGAATTCAACTGGAAAATCAACGATTACAGACTTTATAGTTTATTCGATAGGATATGAGCTTTCATCATGGACAGAAGAACAATTATTGTGCGACTCAGTAATAGTAGAGGTTTTTGTCAATAGTATTCAGCTTTGTCTCAAAAGGGATATTGTCGAAACTGGGCAAGCCCCAATGTTTATTTTTGAGGGGAATTTCGAAGAGGCTTCAAGAAATAGCATTAATTGGATGAAGTATTCAAGTCGCAGATCAGCAGATAGGCATAGTTTTTCGCAACGCTTATTTGAAGTTCTCGAGTTGCCACAGCATAAGAATGACGATGAAGCGAACCTTACAATGCATCAAATTCTCAGATTGCTATATGTGGATCAACTGACTTCAACTCTAAAACTTCTTAAAGCAGACGAGTCATATGATAACGTTACTATTCGTAGGGCTATTGGTGAGTATCTTTTAGGGATTGATGACCTTGAATCACATAATTTGAGGCAGGAGCTAATAGGCGCTAATAAGAAATTTGAATCAATCAACGGCGAACTAAAGGCAATTTACAAAATGTTTGGCAATGATGCTTCTTCGATAAATAGGCAGTTATTATTCAATGAAATCGACGAAGTAAATAAAAAAATTGAAGTGCTTATTGGTGACAGGAATGAAATACAATCTAGTAGTCATGAGCAGTTAGATGGGAAAGCTGAACAAAAAACAAATGAGATACTTAGCGATATTGGCATTTTAAACGCTGAGGTGGATTCATTGCGTAAAATAAGGCGAGACACTAATATTGAGCTAATTGATACTAAGCATTTCCTAGAAAGCTTAGAATTTAGATTAAGATCTTTAGTTGAATCAAAACTTGTCAATAGTGAACTAGGGGATATTTCTTTTAGATTTTGTCCTTCATGCCTCAGTGCGATAGGGCCTAGCGAGGATGATCATTCTTGCAGTCTCTGTAAAACGCCAATCCAAAATGAAGAGAGAGATTTTGCATACATGCAGATGATGAATGAGCTCAATTTCCAAATTAGGGAAAGCAACCATCTTGTAACTGAATTTCAAATGACTGTTGATAGCTGTAACTCAAAGCTACCTTCGCAACAACGGCAAATAACAATCTTAAGAGAAGAGTATAACGACCTTGTGACTTTTACCGACAATAGAGGTGCTCTAATTGCAGAGGTTTCTACTGAGATAGGCTTTCATAAGAACATGATTATTAACCTCGAAGAAAAAACCGAGCTTGTCGATAAAGTAGAGTCTCTCCAAAGGAAAAAAATAGAAGCTCAAAGTGTAATAACTGATATTGAGAATAAGCTTGAAGCTATTAAAATACGTAATAGAACTCGATTTGAGACTGTCTACAGTGGGATAGGAGAGATATCTATGAAACTATTGAAGGCCGACGGCGGTGAAAAATCCTTTGCTAATCCAGAGGATGTGATTTTTGATTTCGCAAACGATAAAATGGCAGTTAACGGCAGGAGTAAATTTTCCGCTAGTTCAATGGTTGTGTTGAAAAACTGCATTAGATTCTCCTTTTTTCTCCATGCTCTAATGGATGATTCTTCTAGAATACCTAATTTCCTTATTATGGATAACATCGAAGACAAAGGAATGGTTGCTAAACGAAGTCAGAATTTTCAGCACCTAATCATTGATGCTTTAAGTGAAATTGAAAGTGAATTTCAATTAATATTCACCACTTCAATGATTGCGGAGGATCTTGATAACACCCCATACTGTGTTGGCCCATACTATCCTGAAGGATCCTACACACTAAACTGGAGTGACTAGAAACAGCATTCATTTGAGCTCATGTGGCTATCTACTAACTGCCTCTCAAACATGTATATTGCTTCTGATTAAAAAAGGTCTTTAGGCTCAGGCCTTTGTTCTATGATTCAAACAACTTAATATTAAAACCATTCCAGGTTTCATAAGCGTTCACGGTGTAATCTGTTAGAATTAATACAGGACACTACTTTTTACCCCTTTTGAACCTAAGGCAACATCTCGACCCGATACCCTGTCCGTGGGAAATGCACGCAAACGGTTCCAACCTGATCATTCGTATGCTCAATTGAAAGGGTGTCGGCATTTGCGCTACGGACAAACCCTTCTACCCGTTGCTCACCGCTTTCCATATCTGGACCAATTGCAACCTTAGCGCCTATCGTTAGGCCTTGCGGATCATTGTTTTCCACTTGGCTGATGGTAGTGGTCTCTGATTTCAGTCCTATTGCTAATGCATCTTCTGCTGCAAGCACAATGGGTGTGCCATGACCGATGTCTGTTACATTTTTTTCCCATCGTTCTAAATGTGAAAACTCGGATAAAAAGGCTGGCCCGCCATCCCAACGACCTCTTATAAACCAAACGACGTGGTAGAGCTGAGCATCAATTGTTCCCGCTTCAGAGCCGAGTAAAAATGCTCGATTGTCGCTGAGGTTATCGTTGATCCAGCAGAATGGTGCTCGCAACTGTGCGACCAAATGCGGCAATTCACTATTAGCCTCCTTGAGTTTTTGGGCCCAATTTTGACCAAAATAGAGCAGCCCACGATCCTTCGCAAAGTCTTCAGGCAGACTGTCTCCAGCGGCACCCAGTACTATCTTTATAGCCAAACTAAATAATTCCCCATCAGTCCAGCGACTAAGACACCACATCAACCCAATATTGGCTGACGGACTAGCATCAGTTGAAGGGTAAAGTCGATCTAACTCACGAATAATGCATTGGCTGTCACAGAAGATATCGGCACCAATTTGCATGACCGGTGTACGTCGATAACCGCCGGTCAGGGGTGTGAGTAACGGTTTGGGTGGTAATCGAGGTATTTCCACATTGTGCCAGGCAAGCCCTTTAATACCCAGTACCGTTCGTACTTTTTCAGCTACAGGCGATTGCGGGTAATTGTGCAGGATGATGTCTGAGGCATTAAGAGGCATTGTCGGTCTTCTTGGTTAGGTAGATACAGTTTATCCTTTCATAACTTACGAAACTATTGATGAATCAATTTTGAGCCGTAGTGTTAAGTAATATGTGCCTAAGGTCATGACAGCCAGCGGAAAGCAGGCTCTGCAATCTAAATATATTTGGGCAAAATACGGCAACAAACGGCTAACGTGTTATACCGTTGTGTTGGGTGGTTGATATCAATATACATTTAACCAATGCACGCTATTTTTCATTGTGCGACCTGAGCCGTATTACTTATTAGGCCTAACGAAGTTGTTAGCAGGTTTCACTTTCCTGAGTAACCATTGCTATCAAATAAAACCCCGAGAGAATAATAAAGATGCAATCCATCATAATTGCCAGCCCAACCTTGCCTATAAACGCCTGCCCATAAAGTAATATAAGTGACACAAAAACAACTTTGCTAAGCGCCACTATTGAGATGGAAAATATTCGATTCTTTTCACTATAGGCCCCGTAAATGAGCATGGCTCCCATCAAACCTACCAACGCGGACCAGCTGCGCACAACAATTGTTTCGAGTGTGCCATCGAACGAGGCACCGAACATCGATTCAAGTGCAGTCTGTGGTGCAAACAAGCCATAGAACATGGTGAAGGTGAGTGTGCCAAAAACGAGCATTACCCATTTAAAGTTTTTGATGATGACGTTCATTTTTTTTATTCCTGAGTTGATAAGCTGTTAGAGGCTCATGGCTCAGTAAGCGGCAGTGAAACGGGTCCGCTGGTGGCTGGGGCGTTCTGCCTCATTAATAAGCACGACTGCTGCATCCTCCATCGAAATCTTCGAAACACCCTCCGCATCGACTAACAGTTCGTCGCTACCTAAGCGGAAGTTGCCGGTGCGTTCCCCCGGTGCAAAATCAGCAGCTGGACTGAGATAGGCCCAGTCTACCCGAGTTTCAGCTAGACAAACCTCAAGTTGCTCGGCGCTGGCCTTACCTATATGCCGAGCGAAGATCGGCAGATAGTTTGAATCTTCGAGCACGGTCTTACCGTCGGTGCCCGGCACCGTTAGTGTTGCGGCACCACCAACGACTAACAGTCGTACGCCAGTTTGCGCTAAACCGTCCATCAGCGATTGGGTTGTCGAGATCATATCGCTCTCGCGACCAGTCGCTGGGCGTATAGCCGAAATGACGACATCTTGACTGGTGCTAACCCTGACGACGTCAGCGACATTAGCGGCATCGCCAGTAATAATATTAATACCAGTGGGCAAATTGTTAATGGCTGACTCGTTTCGAACAACAGCAGTAACCTCATGGCCACGAGACTGAGCCTCAGCAACTAATCGACTACCGGCATTACCGCATGCGCCTAATATTGTTATTTTCATGATCCTATATTCCTTAATCGTTGGTTGAATAAAAGGCACGTTATTACGCGCCGAAAAAGAGCGTCAGCTGACGTCGCCTACTTGCTGACGTTTGTGAGATAGAAAACGGCTATTTTGGCGATGGTTAGCGACATCCCGTTTTAGCAACAACGCTATCGCGAATAAAACCATCAGGCTGCCAGGAAGCCAGTGCCAACCAATCCCCTGCGGTTGTTCAATGAACAACAACAGCATCGACACAAATGGCACCAGATAGCTATATCCCATCACCGCGGCTGGTGAAAGTACGCCAGTCGCTCTTTGTGTTAACCAAAATGTCACACCGCTGGAAAACACGCCCAGATAGAGCAGGAGAAACCCATCAACTAATGTCATCGAAATCAGCGGCTGAATGTCTTCGAAGACTAACCCTGCCAAAGCAACCAGCACGCTACCGGTGAGCAGACTCCAGAAGGTACGCAGTTCTGGGGATGGAGACAGCCACTCGTTATTCAGACCCCATTTACTTAGCACTGGATACAAAGCGGAAGCCATGCAGCCGACGAAAAACGCTGTTTCAGCTAGGCCAAATTGCAATTCAGCAGCCTGTCCACCGGACTCGGCCCAGGCCAGTCCAAGCGCACCAACCGCACCCAAAATTAAAATCCCTAATAATTGACTGGCGCGCTTTTCGACACCAAATGCGCGGCCGAGGAAATACGCCAGTAACGGTACGCTGACATAAAGTGTAGCCATCGATAATGCTGTGGTTCGATGCGCTGCCCAAAACATCGTGCCAAAAAATCCAGCTAGACTGAGGCCCATGAAACCATACAACACTAGACCCGGCAGGCTGGGCAGGCGTCCTGACTTTCGCCATACCAGCGGCAGCATTGCCAATGTGGCTATGACGAAACGAATCGCAGTTAGCAATAATGGTGGCAACCCTTCACTCATCATGCCAACAATTGGGAAAGACGAACCCACGATTAGTACCCATACCAGCATGCCTAGGTGAGAATTCATCGCAGATCTGGCTGTCGTTTCAATTGCTGCATTGTTAGGAATGTTTTGTTTCATTAAGTCAGTCCCTTTGGGTTACCGTTAGTCATTAATTCAGTGAGACACACTTTAGTACGTTTCTTATTGACTGATAATCCACTTTATTGGAAACTTATTGTTGAGTTTAAATTGACAATAGGATTAAAAATGGAAGAGTTTGCAGCGATACCGGTGTTTGTAGCTGTCATTGATAATGGTGGGTTTTCGGCAGCATCGCGCTCACTTGGGGTTTCAAAGTCCGCCGTAAGCAAGCGTATCAATCAACTTGAGAGTCACCTCGGCGTTCGTTTATTGCACCGCACTACTCGCAAGCTCAGTCTAACCGAAGCTGGGGAACGCTATTATGAACATGCCGCTGAGGCTCTACGTGCAGCGGGCAAAGCAGAAGATGCGGTAACCGAGTTGCAAGGTGAACCTAAGGGTCTATTAAAACTCAGCTGTCCAATGTCATTTGGACGTCTGCATGTGGCACCATTGATACCAAAATTCATGCAACGTTATCCCAAACTACAGATAGATCTAGTAATGGACGATAAGAATATTGACCTCGTGGCAGCCGGAGTTGACATTGCCATACGTGCTGGTGACATGCCAAACTCGACGCTGATAGCGCGTAAATTGGCACCATTACGACAGGTCTTGTGCGCCTCCCCTGACTATATTAAACGCCACGGCATGCCGATCACTCCGTCCCAGCTAACTGAACACAATTGTATTCTGTTCAGTTATTCTGGCGATGCAAACGAATGGACTCTGAACAAGGATAGTCAGTCAGAAACTGTGATGGTGTCGGGTAACTATCGAGTGAATAATAGCGAAGCAATACTTGAGGCGCTACGAGAAGGCGTTGGAATTGGTCGCTTGCCCACCTTCGTAGCGGGTCCCGATTTAAAAGCGGGAAACTTATTGAGAGTGCTCGATTCCTACAATATGCCTGATCACATTTTCTATGCGGTATTCCCAGAGCGGCAGTATCTGCCTGCCAAGGTTCGGGCTTTCCTCAATTTCACGGTCGAGTACTTTGGTGGTGATCAGCCATATTGGGATATCTAGCAACAGACTGGAGCAGAGAGCGTTCTCTAAATCATTCGGTTAACATCGAGTTGATCTACTGGCGAACGCCCAGATGAAGTAAGGCTCAGGTCTGCGACAGCTCAGCGAAGCAATAATAAAGCGTCGCTTAATAACATCACTGTATTATTTTAGAGAAAAAAGCAGTCGCAGAAGCGGTTGTCGAGGATTATAACGCCGGGGCCAGCAGCCATTGAGGTCAGCGTCATAAAGCCAAAATCGATTTCATCATGTGTCACAACAATAAATTCCCCGTAAGCACACTGATATGTCTGGACTAAGGATCTATTACGATCAAGACAGTAATTCCTATTACTCAATGTTGATTAAGGGGTTATGTTAGCAAACAGTAACTTCAGCCTTTTTGAAAAATCAAACTCTAGTATCACTAAACAAAGGATATATCCCAATCATTATGGTTGTAATTACATAAAGATATGTTTATATTTACATATATACAAACAGACTGGATTCATAATCAATGCAAAACCCACTTTCAAAGGCGCTATCTAAACAAATCTTGGTTCTCGACGGCGCGATGGGCACGATGATTCAGGCCCACCATCTGGAAGAAGCTGACTATCGGGGTGAGCGCTTTGCCGAGTGGTCGGTTGATTTACGTGGCAATAACGATTTGTTGTCGCTGACCCAGCCGCACATCATCACAGATATCCACGAGGCCTATCTAGCAGCTGGGGCCGATATCATTGAAACCAACAGCTTTAACACCACCAGCATCGCGATGGCCGATTATGCGATGGAGTCACTGGTTACTGAGCTAAACAAAGCTTCTGCCAAGCTCGCCCGGGATGCAGCTGACAAGTACACCGCGCTTAACCCCGATCAACCGCGATTTGTCGCAGGTGTACTCGGGCCGACCAATCGAACTGCTAGCCTATCACCCGATGTCGAAGACCCTGCTTTTCGTAATGTGACATTCGACCAGCTTGTCGAGTCTTATTGCGAAGCCACGCTGGCTTTGATTGATGGTGGTGTCGATATTCTGATGATAGAGACCATATTTGACACATTGAATGCAAAAGCAGCTATTTTCGCGGTAGAAAAAGTGTTTGAGACAATAGGCAAGCGTCTGCCATTAATGATTTCCGGTACGATTACCGACGCTTCGGGTAGAACCTTGTCTGGACAAACAACCGAAGCTTTTTGGAATTCGGTGTGCCACGCCAAACCTATTTCGATTGGTTTGAACTGTGCGCTTGGCCCACAGGAATTACGTCAATACATAGAAGAGCTGTCGCGAATCGCAGACACCTATGTATCGGTACACGCCAACGCCGGACTACCCAATGCCTTTGGTGGATACGACGAAACTGCTGAAAGTATGGCAAAACATGCTGCTGATTGGGCATCTAGCGGCTTAGTTAACATCGTCGGTGGTTGTTGTGGCACCAATCAGCATCATATCGCCGCCATTCGTAAAGCCATCGACGGGCTTCCGCCGCGTCAGATACCTGCCATTAAACCGGCCTGTCGTCTCGCGGGACTTGAGCCTTGCACCATCGATGCTGAATCGCTGTTTGTCAATGTCGGTGAACGCACCAATGTCACCGGCTCTGCCGTATTCAAACGCCTCATTGTCGAAGAAGATTACGAAGCAGCGCTGGGCATTGCAAGACAGCAAGTGGTGAACGGTGCGCAGATAATTGACATTAATATGGACGAAGGATTGCTCGACTCAGTCGCGGTGATGCAGCGTTTTCTTAATCTTATCGCCGGTGAACCGGACATTTCAAAAGTACCTATCATGATCGACTCATCGCGTTGGGAAGTGATTGAAGCCGGACTGAAATGTGTGCAGGGTAAATCTGTCGTCAACTCAATTAGCATGAAGTCTGGTGAAGCCGAATTTATTCATTATGCCAAGTTATGCCTGCGTTATGGCGCAGCGGTTGTTGTCATGGCATTCGACGAAGACGGACAAGCTGACACCATTGAACGTAAGGTTCAAATCTGTACTCGCGCTTATGAAATTCTGGTTGACGAGCTTGGGTTCAAACCTGAGGATGTCATTTTCGACCCCAATATATTCGCCATTGCTACCGGCATGGAGGAACACAATAGCTATGGCCTCGCGTTTATAGAAGCCACCCGACAGATCAAGGCAACTTTACCTGGCGCAATGATCTCCGGTGGCCTGTCAAATGTTTCATTTTCATTTCGGGGCAACAATCCCGTCCGTGAGGCGATTCATTCAGTGTTTTTGTATCACGCTATTCCCGCTGGCATGACGATGGGTATTGTCAATGCTGGGCAGCTTGCCATTTATAATGAAATCGACCCAGCGTTGCGTGATGTAGTCGAAGATGTGGTGCTCAATCGGTCCAATGATGGCACCGAGCGTCTACTCGCGATTGCCAATGATTTCCAAGGCGATGGCAAAAAAGCAGTCGGCGAAAACCTTGAATGGCGCGATTGGGCCGTCAATAAACGCTTAGAGCATTCCCTAGTCCATGGTATTGCCGACTATGTGCTTGAGGACACTGCCGAGGCGCTAGAAGCTGCGGATGGCCTACCATTGAATTTGATAGAAGGTCCATTGATGGACGGCATGAACATCGTCGGCGATCTGTTTGGTGCTGGTCAAATGTTCTTGCCTCAAGTAGTAAAATCAGCCCGCGTCATGAAGAAGGCCGTGGCATGGTTAGAGCCGATCATGGAAGCACAACAGTCAACCACGAAAAAGAAAACTGTCAAAATCGTACTGGCCACCGCCAAAGGCGATGTGCACGACATCGGCAAAAATATTGTCGGCGTGGTATTACAATGTAACGGTTTCGAAATCATCGACCTTGGCGTCATGGTGAATGCAGAAACCATATTCAAGGCCGCGCGCGATCATAATGCCGACATAATTGGCGTCTCTGGGCTTATCACCCCGTCGCTCGAAGAAATGGCTCACGTCTCCAAAGAAATGCAGCGCCAAGGTTTTGATATCCCATTGTTAATCGGTGGTGCGACGACATCGAAGATGCATACCGCGGTCAAAATCGATCCGCATTACCAACAACCCGTGGTTTATGTCTCAGATGCATCACGCAGCGTCGCAGTCGTCAACCAGCTAATGAGCAAAACCAAACGCGAGCCTTTTCTGCAGGCGCTAGTGGAGGAATACGATCATTATCGTGACCGCTTCGCTGCTAAAATCGAAAAGAGACAGTTTTTAACTTTGTCGGCCGCGCGCGCCAATCGCCTTCCGACAAACTGGACCAGCTACACACCGACTCAACCGCCAAAGTTGGGCGTGCAAACACTGATCGACTTTTCGCTTGCAACTCTGGCTGAATATATCGACTGGACACCTTTCTTCCACACCTGGGAATTGCGCGCAAAATACCCGCGCATACTCGAAGACGAACAATATGGCGAGCAGGCAAGGCTCTTATTTGCCGATGCTAAAGCCATGTTGCAAGGCTTTATCGAATCAGGCGACATTAAAGCCAATGCTGTATTTGGACTCTTCCCAGCCAACAGTGTCGATCACGACGACATTGAAATCTACACCGACGAGACCCGACAAACCGTACAAACTAAAATCGTCGGCCTACGCCAGCAAACTGTACACGCAACCGACAGCCCCAACCTGTCATTGTCTGATTTCATCGCGCCGCGTGAAACTTCGGTCAAGGATACTATCGGAGCATTCGCCGTCACTGCCGGAATCGGCCTAGATAAGGTAGTCGAAAAGTTCGAGCAAGAGCAAGATGTCTACAACAGCATCATGGCAAAAGCATTGGCTGATAGGCTCGCTGAAGCATTCGCAGAATACCTACATGAAAAAATTCGCAAATTAGATTGGGGTTATGCCAGCGATGAATCGCTCGATATCCAAGCCCGAATTAAAGAACAGTATCGAGGCATTCGCCCAGCACCCGGCTATCCAGCAAACCCTGACCATAGCCAAAAAGAACTCATCTGGGATTTGCTAGAAGTCGAAAAACACACTCAAATCACCCTGACAGAAACACTCGCAATGCTCCCTGCATCATCTATTAGCGGCTGGTATTTTTCACACCCAGAATCGAAATATTTTGGTGTCGGGAAAATTGATCGAGATCAAGTATTTGACTATGCCGAACGCCAGAGCATTGACAGTGAGTCAGCGGAAAAGCGCCTAGCGGCTTGTATTGGATACGCCGAAACCCCAATCGCCACTGCGAAAGTAGCGTAAACCAAATAATTAGCAACGCAGGATAATAATCATAAGCGGGGTGCAATATGTAATGCAAACTGACATTCTAGTTATATTAAGGCAGGGTGCTGTCGCCGCTTAGGGCTGTGTGTTATTCAAGGGCCATTTACTTATATAAGGAAATTGTAAGTATGGGCAGCCTAAAGGCTAAACGCTGAGCTTTCATTTTTGCCTCTGACGCTATAGTTATGTGTTAGCAAGCTTTAGAGATGCGAACCCATTAACTTTAAATTTTTGTGTCAGCTTGAAAGGATTTGATGATTTAAATGCATAAATCAGCTTCAAATACTGACAGGTGCACATGTCTTAAACTGACAAGCTGGCCAGTTGTTGCACCTAGCTTTAGGCATCAGCAGAATTAAAGAAAGGTTATATTTTAATCGTTAAAGCGCTTATCACCCCGAGTTCTGATCTAAAGAAAGCGATTAATGACGAAATCAAACAGCAAAGCCAACAGCTTTAAAGCTTAACGCCTCACCACTCGCTAAAAAATAACGACCCCACAAAAAGACGATCTGACTCGCAATAACCAACCAATAATGGAAACACTCGAAGCGTTCTTGGTCGGCTAGACCTTAAAACAGTTTGTTAGATTAAATTCCATTTTTAATCACAAGTTGATATTTATTTTCTGAAACTGATGTTTTTTTGATTGTGGATTAGGTGATTTTCAAGAGTGCCAGCCTATTACTATTACTGTTATGCAAAAAAAATCATGACCTGTAAAGAAACCTGACAGAAAACTGGTAGGTTGTAAAAAAACTTTACAATTTAAAGCAGGTAATTATAAAGTTATCTTATTGTTAACTGTTTTTTAACGTTATTATTTATATGGTATGATTTCTGCAAATAATTATTTAAATTTGGGGGTTGGCCTTGAGTTCAAATTAAGGAATTTTCGTATGTATAATAGATTAGCGGTTTTACTCATAACTTTGATGGCCTTTAGTGGGTCGGCATCTGCAGGATTATTATTTAATTTCAGCGATAATGGTAGCGGCACAACGCTACTTACCGCTAGTGGTAGCCTTGATTTGACTGGGAGTACGGCGGCAACGGGTGTTCATAGCCAGTTAATAGGTTGGGACGACGACGTTGTCGGTAATACAGGTCTGGTGGCGGACTCTGATTTGTTCTTATTTAACAATCCTGGGCCTTCAATTAATAGTAACTTCCATCAGTACAACTCAGTCGGCCCCAATACATTGTCGGTCGGCGGAAATTACCTCGCTCAGACCAGCAGTCTATGGATGGATGGGAACCAGCCCGACAACTACCAATTTTTCGCTCTTAATTTCGGCACTGCTCTCGCCCAGACTGGCATCGTTGTAGCAACCGGAAGCGCAGTATTAGATTTTGACTTTGCTAATTTGCCCTATGCATCTGGAACAAGCTTGGACTTAATGCAAGATCAGAGTGTTGTCTTTGATTTCGGTGCGAGCGCGTCCGTACCTGAGCCATCCATTCTTGCACTTATGGGTCTTGGATTAGCGGGTATCGGTTTTGCTCGTAGACGTCGTCAATCCTAATATCCTTTAGTCCTGCGGCAGCCCATCGCTGCCAACGTTTACGGCATAGTCACAAAGAACAAGCCATCTCACTTGAGGTGGCTTTTTTTATGCCTTCACGGATCAGTTATGAGCACGACATCAGCCGATCAAACATCCTTATTTGGACAGCCAATTCATAAGACTGAGGTGACGCTAGCCTTTTTACTCATTGCCTATCTAGGATTGGTTTTTGCAGGACAATAAAATAGCTTTAAAGAAGGCTTTAAAAGAGCTTAAGTGAAACTGCACACTATCGGGGTTTTGAGTTGTTTCTGCTTTTTCCTAACATCACCTGATTGATATTATAAAAGCGAGATATCTAATCATTCATTCGAACTATAAAATTATGGATGAACCCATTCTTCCGATAAGAAATACAAGTAAAATTAAAAAAAATATTCGAATAAAACTACTTCCATAACGTAACGCCAAAAACGTACCGGTGAGGGAGCCGGTTATATTACATATCGCAACTGTCCCACCTATCACCCATAAAACATTACCTGATGGAATAAAAAACAGTAATGAGGCGGTAAATGTCCCCAAATTAACCAGTTTTGCCGAAGCTGATGCATTTAAAAAATCATACCCAAAAAATTTAACGAAAAGAAAAACCAGGAAACTGCCACTACCAGGACCAAAAATTCCATCGTAGAACCCAATCAATCCTCCAAAAAATATTCCCAGCAGAACTTCTTTCTTACTACATTGAATACTAGTATGAGACTTACCCAAATCCTTTTTAGCAAATGTATATATAGCCATTACTACTAAAAGCAAAAAAATAGCATATCTCATTAAATTTTTTGGGAAAAATGAAACTAGGGAAGCACCAAAATAGGCAAAAATAAATGCTGAAATCATAGTAGGAAGCATGAGCATCCAAACAATTTTTATTTTTTTTACATAGACGATCAAAGACGAGAGAGTGCCCGCTAAAACAGCCAATTTATTGGTTCCAAAAACAGTAGCTAAACTGTATTGCGGTAAAGCATGCAAGAGAGCGGGTAATTGAACAAGCCCACCCCCTCCAACAGCAGCGTCAATTACGCCCCCACAGAAAGCAAAAAAGCCTAATATAATTATAAAATACTCAGCGTCCATAGATAGCTGTCAGACCGATTGAGATTTTTAACGAAGTATCACGACATCGTTTACATTCGCAATATCCAGTGAACGCATCATGTATTAACTTCATCAGAAACCCTTGGGTTATAGTGCAAAACTTTCTTTGGCATCATTCCGCCCCTCTCAACTGGAACTAGCCCGCTTTAAGATCATTAGAAGTTAAAGTAGGCGTATATTTCCGTTAAAAATAGTTATAAAAAACCAGGAATATTAATTAATGAAGACCAAGTCGTTATGTAGGGAACTAAAAACCTTTCCGACACGATTATTGTAATCGAGCATTATTTCCTTGAGCCGATCGATCTGAAACGGCAGACCCCTCGTGCTAACAAAAACTTGTGCTGCGGCTAAAGCGTGCAGACCGTGCCTATTTTCAACTTCACCGGCATGACCCATTACATACCCGCTTGCATCGCGTAAGTCCTTAATGTTATTACCCAATGCTGGTTTGGTAGACAGTAGTTTTTCCTGTATGTACTGCATGATGAAATTATATTCGCGCCCATTCCAGAGTTCCGAAGCGATTGAAACCATCATAGCGTCCATGATGGATTGATTATGCTCAACGAAATTCATGGGTGCCTTGTGTTCTACAACAATAGTTTTGTAAAGAAATTCAGAAAGCTCAACACATTCATTCACTTTGTATTGTGATTCTGCCCAAGATGTCGCATCAAAGGCCGCTGTCATAAAGGTATTTATACCATCATGCCCCTTTTGGCTAAGCCCAAAATCATCTTTTGCAACCTCATGCATGTGAGCTCTGAATTTCAGATACTTGTTCTATCTGTGCGAGTAACAGATTCTTCTAAATATGATTAGATATTGTTCTTCCTCGTACCTGCAAACTTTCAATGTTCTTCGGTAAAGCTTCGATGAAAATTTCGCAAATCCCGTACATTGATAAATTTTTTCCTGAGCCTTCGGAGCCATTCTATTTAACTGATAAACAATTCATGACCTTTCCTGTTTCGGTTAAAGTTTAGGCTCCTATCTAAAGGTAACTCCGAGGCCTGTGAAAGAATGGGACATCAGATTAGAGCACTAGAAAATTCAATACAAATAACTTATATTCACTCAACAATTCTCTTTTGGTGATGAATAGATGGAACTCTCACAATTACGAATGTTTAAAACCGTTGCAGACCAAGGCAGCATCATCAGCGCATCTAAATTATTGCACTGCGTTCCATCAAACATTTCGACAAGAATAAAACGGTTAGAAGAAGAGCTGGGCATGTCACTTTTTATAAAAAAAGGCAGGGGCCTCATAATTAGCCCTTCAGGAATAGTATTTCTTGACTACACAAACAGAATTCTATCTTTATGTCAGCAAGCCCGAAGAGCCATTGAACCTGGATCAATACCATCAGGAATATTAAATATTGGCGCTATTGAATCTTCCGCTACTGGCAGGCTGCCAAAATTATTATCTAAATATCATCAACAGTACCCATCTGTACAAATGCAGTTCAGTACAGGCACCTGGTCCCAATTATTAGCCGATGTCATTAGTCATAAACTAGATGGTGCAATCGTTGCGGTCAAAACTGAAAATCCACTTCTCGATAGTGTGGCGTTATATAAAGAGGACCTTGTTTTAATTTCTTCATCTACTGTAGGAGAAATTAAACAACCGCAGGATTTAATTGGAAAAGATATATTTATGTGGCCGGAAGGATGCCCATATAGAAAAACACTGGAAAACTGGCTAAGTGAACATCATTTTTCAGTACCAATAATCAGCATCGCTAGTTATGGCACTATTCTTGGCTGTGTAAGTGCTGGTGCAGGCGTTTCGCTTGTTCCAAAAGGAATATTTGATCAATTCAGAAATATTGGAAGTATAAGTGGACATGTATTTAGCCCGTTAACATCCATACAAAATTATTTTGTCTGGAACAAAAACACGGGATTACATCGAGCAAAAGATGCATTTTTAGACCTGCTTAAAAAAGAATTTTAGGATCTTTAGAAAAATTTATAGGTAAATACAGCCCAATATTTCAGAACTAGCGTTAGTTTATCCGCATTTAAAGTGTAGAGCATCCTGACTCGATTCGGAAAAGATGGAAGTATCGAACTTTCATCAAACAAAAAAAGTAACAAGATGCAGATCAAGACTATCCTCATTCATGTACAAAAATTCAAATTATTTACGGAACCATCCGTTGGATTGAAGAAACGGTAGTAACAAACCTTGAGGTTGAGATATAACAGCGAACAAACAGTGGCCCGTTTGTAATATTTTTCGATGCTAAAGTTCGGGTTATAACAAGTTACCTGAACGATTTTTCAAGTTTATCCGATGTGGGGACACAATCTATTTTACTTCTTGGCACCGCACCGAGTCAAGATCCTTGCTTTCAAATTCGCGAAGAGAAAATACTATTAGTGACGAATAAAAATGGACAGGCACTCTTTAGCTAACGATATACCATTACCCCCTTAGTACCAAATATCAACAAAAAAAGGTATACCTCAATTGTTAAAGGAGCACGATAACCCGACACAAAAAAACAACTTGTCAACATTGAAGACGCACTGTATAGCCCGTTGTTTCCCGCTGTGTACATCACAGTTACCTCTGTGTTATTGATGCTCATTCCGATAAACACTATAAGTACTAACAGCGGTGGATTGATAACTGTATACGTATTTTTCGTCACTCTTTACCATCGTAATTTGAGCTAAGATATGATGTCCAACCATTTCCATCTCGTCATAAACTTGATGTCACACGAGGTCAAGAGCTTCATGAATAATGAGGCTCTTGACCGTTGGTCTCATTTATTTACCGGCCAACCTGCCATTCAACAATAGCGAGCTTACGCAAAAGAAATCGACTAATGACGAAATCAAACAGCAACGACTGCGCCGTTTCGATTTACTCCTAAAAACACTCAAAATATTTGAAAGACTATCGATTAACCGCCAACAAAGCCAACAGTTTTAAAAGCTTAACGCCTCACCACTCGCTAAAAAGTAACGACCCCACAAAAAGACGATCTGACTCGCAATAACCAACCAATAATAGCAACGCTTCGAGGGTTCGCGGACAGCTAGCTGTTCCTAGAAAACAACTTTATAGATTAAATTCCATTTTTAATCGAAACTTGTTATTTTGTTTTCTAACACCGACTTTTTTTCAGTTGAGGATTAGATGTTTTTAAAGAGTGCCTGTCCTTTACTATTTTGGTATTTTGGGATGAAATCATCAGAGAATGGTTTGCCAAACAGGATGCAGATGAAGGCTGCAAAATCATGGAAAAACACGAGGGAACCGCGACCCGTATGCTATCAACATACGATTTATTCAAAGACTCCCAAGTACTTGCCAACGGCATGATTGTCTCAGTCGAAGATCATGAGCTAGGCACCGTTCAAATGCAGGGTGTCACACCAAACTTTTCAAGGACACCCGGCAAGGTAAATAACGCTGGACCCTCTATTGGGGAGCATAACGAAGAGATCTACGCTCACCGTCTTGGATTGAGCCGTGATGAAATCAGCGATTTGGAAACTAAGAAGATAATTTAAATACGGGGCAATCACAACTAACAAGAAGAGAAAAACTACATAAAAAAACATCTTTTGACTATCGGTGTTGTCGAGTGCCTAACCATTGGATCGTTTGCCGATCAGGCATAAGATAAGACCAGGGTATTCCTGATCACAAAATTTAGAGGTCGGAGGTACATAATAATAATTCCTATGTACTACCTACCCTTTCGCTTGACGGTATTAAAATAGTTGATTTTTATGAGCGCCTGTCCTTTATTGTTGAACTCACACGCATCTATTAACTCTCTTCCCTTTCAGAGATAAAAACGACAAACGTTTCATCAGCGATTGTACCTGCTAATTCGAGAGGAAAACCGCCATCTGGTACAGAACTTGATTTGACAATCAATGTATCTGGATCAAATTCCAACCACCTAGGTAATGCTTTACCTGATGCTAATGTTAACTGAACAGAGGCGTTATTTTTCTGAACGGATTCTCTTAGCTGCTTAGGTAATAAGAAAGTAAATCCTTGTCCTGATGTAGCTGTGCCTTTTGGGAGTGTCACAACAATGATGCCGCTTTGATCCAAAACTGGCATAGTTTCTAGCGATACTGAAACACCTCCTGTGCCAAAACCAAGGACAGGGTCAGCAGGCTTCAGTAGCGTAGTATTCGTTGTCGCAAGGAAATTAATCAACTCTGGTGGTGGTGGAATTGTTGTATTTACAGACAACACTGTAGTTTGTGTTACTGGTGAAATAGTTAAACTACCGTCAACAAAACTCAAACTATAATTACCACTGGTTAAGCCAGTTGGTGTAATAATGTAATTACCGGCATTAATCGCACCTTGACTCGTGCCGATATAAGCAAGTGTGCCTCCTAATACTGCTGCGGTTTCACTATTGACGAAAGCGCTATACGTAACACCGTTGCCACCCGCATAAGCTAAGCCGTCATGGACTGCACTGGCGTTATTAGCGGTAACCGTTAACGGTGCTTGAGTGATGGTCCAATCAACTGCATCACCTGCAGATAACAGATAATTTCCACTTATTGTTACCCCACTTGAGTAAGACAATCTATATGTGCCGGCATTAGATGTTGAGGTTGGTGTAGGTATTGTCCAGCTTGCAGTTCCAGTACCGCCTGACACAACGCTGCCTGCTGATGCAGTACTATAAAGGGCATAAGTAATAGCCGGGGCATCCCCATATACACTAGTACTTGCGCCATCACTGACTCTTACGTAGGCATTTCCATATGTGACCCCGCTAAGTGATGCATAGCCATTGTTTATATTTGGATCGATATACCAAATAGGTGTCGTAAAGTCCCAATTTGAAATAAGGTTAGCTTCAGTTTTTAGAAATGTAGTTGCTTGACCATACGTTGCATCATCTGACATGGCTGTCATTCCAGCAAGAGCATTGTCAAAATAACTAAAAGAAACAGTGGGAGTAACTCCACCACCATGTCTAATAAATCCTCTAACATTATTATCAGATACTACTGAACTTGAATTACTATAACTATTTCCAATTGTAACTCCAGTACCTAGGAATCCAATCAATCCTGAACTTGCTGAGCCTGAACCCAGGCTACTAATATCTCCGCTAGCATAAGTGTCTATTATTGAAGTAGTGCCTGAGTTTATCTGCCCTACTAAACCGCCAGCGGTTAATCCGAATACATTACCCGTTGCGAAACTTTTTGAAACATTTGACACACCAGAAATAAAACCAACCAAACCTCCTGCACTACCACCACCGTTAGTATTATACTGACTTTGTTTTGCGCTCACTGCTGAAGTAGAATAACTCGTTGTAACAGTACTATCTGCCAAATTTCCTACTAAGCCTCCTACAAATGTATAACCATGAACTTCACCAGTTGAAAAACTATTTTCTATTATCGAATTATTTGATGCCCAACCAATCAATCCTCCAATATTAGTAGAACCGCTATTAGGAGCTACATTTTTATTGATATTACCTTTAAAGTAACTATTTTTTATTGTTATAGGACCACCGCTCCATCCTATTAATCCACCTACATAGGCGTTTGCAGAAACATCAACTGAACCCAAAGCAAAAACATTATGTACCGTAGTCATAGTTCCAGTAGAATATCCGGCTATTGCGCCAGATCCAGATGCAGTGTCAAGATTTACATTTGTTAAACCTATATTTGTAATACTTGCACCGTTTTTGATAACGCCAAACAGACCTATATGTGATCGTCCAGTGTCTGGTATTGTTAAATTATCTATAACATGCCCAAAGCCATTGAAGTTTCCACTAAATTCGGTACCGTCCAATATTGACCAAGTAGTTGTAGTTAAATCAAAGTCACTTCCTACAACATAATTACCGGTTAAACCACTTGCAATACCATTTAGAGCAGTTCTATCATTAATGACGGTATAGGTGTTCGCATTAATTGTAACTATTCCTGTTGTATTAAGATTAACTTTACCCGTAAATGTGTCTGTAGCACTGTCTTTTAAAGTCGTTAAATCACCAGTGTAAGTTAATGTAATACCGCCGGTGCCAGTTATATCAACTACCGCATTAATATTAATGTCGTTATGGGCCGTCAAGGTTAACGTATTTGCAGACCAAGCCACCGCTGCATTAACATTAATATCACCTAAATCACTTCCATTAGCCGCCACTGCTGTTGCTATGCTCACATTACCGCTACCTAGTGCAGTTTGTAATGTATCTGCACCAATACTACTGGTCGTTTGCGCAGCCGTACCTGCTGTGATGGTAAAATTAGTTGGGTCAAGCAACCAAGTTCCACTTACTCCATTTAGTGCTTGTGTTGTTACTCGCGTGTTGTCTCCAATATTAAGTTTTGATGCCGATGTTTCAATAAAACCACCGTCACCACCAAGGTCACCCGCTTTTGCACTGAGGCTGCCGTTAATAAAAGCTTGACTGCTTGAATTATCTAGGCTGGCAATAACGATAGCGGTACCACCATTGCCAGTGGAATGGGCTGCAGCATCAACATTAATTGAACCTGTATGAGTAATGCTGTCGCTGGCTTCTAGGCGAATGACACCACCATTACTTGTTAAGCCGGTTGCTTCTAGACTACCTGTGTTATTAACCACTCCACCTTGCAGACTATTGATGGCTTGTGCGGAAAGAATGATAAGTCCACTTGGAGCATGTATCGCGTTGCCGTTTTCGACTAGGGCGTCAATTGTTGCTGGTTCAACACGAATATTGGCTAGGGTATTATTTGAATCAAACTGCAGCTCGAAGGTTTCACCTGCTGCAAGAGCAACGGTGCCAAGTTGTGCAATGATAACGCCGTGGTTTCTAACTTCAGGTGCAAGTAATGCAATGTAACCATTTAAGCTTGCGGTTAAATCACCTTCATTGATCACACTACCCGTTGCACCATTACGATTAAATATATTGCTACCCGCCATAAAATCGGCATCACTCATACTATGAGTAGTGGCAACTAAACCACCAACATTAATACTAGAACCAGGGGCAAAATGAATGCCACTTGGATTGGTTAAAAAGACTTGTCCATTAGCATTAATTTGACCAAAAATTTGACTTGGATTTGCTGAGTTGACGCTGTTAAGTAATACGCTGGTGCTAGTCGGTTGATTGATGTTAACCGTTGCTTGAGAGCCCACGTTAAAGGTGCTCCAGTTTACTGAAGCGCGATCCGTCGATTGATTAATCGTCATTACATTACTGGTTTGACTAATGGCTGCATTACCCCCAGCAACCTGACCACCTAATGGCAGTTCATTAATTGCCGGTGAGGCATGACCCATTCCGAGCGGCCCAAATGAGAGGGCAATCGTACCGAAAAAGAACTTTGCGACAGTGGCTAATTTACTCAAGACATTATTGCTGGAACGTTTACCTCGGCTTTTTGCTGTTTCTGGGGCAACATTCCATGTATTTGTAAAGTCATTCCAGATAAGGCGGTATAAATTTTTATTCATGTGTATTTGCTCCAAAAATCTAGAATGGCACTGTGACTTGTAACCAAAAACGGTTTTTACGTAATGTACCGTCTTGATCATCGCCATTGGCTGCTGGATTTGGGTTATCACCAATGCGACGGGCCCATGTGGCCTTAAAATTTAGACCGAAGTTAGGGGTCCATGAACCACTAATCCCCGCGCCTTTTAGTGAATAACTAGTGGGTGTGGTGACTGTATTGCTAACATGACCCAAATCGTAAAAACCTGTCATGACCACATTTCTAGGTAAGCGCCACCGAAGTTCAATATTGACTAGTTGACCATCAGACCCACTGCCTTCATTGGAGGGATAAGCGCGGACACCATAAGCACCACCGATATAGAAATTTTCAGCAGAATCGAGTTGTTTACCAGCATCTTGGCCTGACAAGGACACGTACAATGAAAGGCTATTGCTGATTGCTTGTTGGCGACTCAGATAATAATTCAGTTTTGTAAAATCGCCTTCTATATCTGTCAACACACCTTTACGGTTATCAAGGCCATTTAAGTCTAAATCACCACTGGTGAGTGACAAGGCGGCGCTATTTGCTCCACCACCACCAAGTTTATCGAACAGATTTCCATTGATACTCAGTGAGAAGTTATTAATGGAGTAATCTGTAGTTGTGACGTTGTTTGCTTCGTTTTCAAACTCTTTGTAATCATAGTTTAGACCAAAGTATAGACTTTTTAACCTAGAACGAATAATCGGGTAGCGAGCGTTAAGCCCAGCGGTGGAGGAGGCACCTTCTAAGCCTGCGTTACTGAAATCACCGTCAACAACCTCATAGCTCAGGTATGAGCCACTGGCACCCACAAGCCAACCATCATTCCCTACTGGGAGTGAATAACCGAGACGTAAATAGTCATTGCCACGTGTGTGAATCAGATTAGTTGTAACTAGGTCTCCGATCTTGAGAGGACTATTAATGAAAAGACTGGCAGTAAGGCGTTCGCTTCCTGTTGAATATGAACCAATATTATCAACACCCACTTCTCCGCTTACCAGTGGTTCATCAGCAATTTTGAGAATAAGATCTGTTTCACTTTGGCTTGCACCTTTTGAAAGAGTGCCTGTTGCAGCAATGCCCGGTAGATCGTCTAATAACAGTAAAGCACGATCAATCTTTGAGCCATTAAGTAGTGCATACTTTTCTTGAGCGTTTTCAATCAAATTAATAGCTGCGCTTAAAATAATACGAGTCGGCTCATCACCTTCTAACTTTACGCCACCAAAGATTGCTTCAACAATTTGTACAGTAAGTAATCCTTCTTCAATATCTTGCTCAGGAAGGTAGGCTCGGACTATCTAGCCTGATTTACGATAGCTCTCTGCAACGTCTACCACTACTTGTTGCAGGTCATCAAAAGTAAGCGGTCTGTTGAGATAGCTTGTAATTACTTCTTCAAGGTCACCATTCGAAATAAGGGTATTACCTGCAAACTGAAATTGAACAATAATGACTGAATCACCATCAACTGACTTCACCTGCTCTAAAGTGGGTGTAATTTCTGGGAAAGTAGGTTTGGGTAACCCGGCATCTTGTTGCTTTTCTATTTCTTGCAATAACTGACCAGCATCGGGAGCTGCAAGTGAAATTCCTGAAGCGATAAATAGTAGCAGTAGGAAACAGTAGTTTATTTTCATCAGAGATCTCGTATCAATGCATTGTATTCCTATCAATAACCGAATTTTTCAGGCAGGCGAATATATCATTCAAATATAAAAAGGTTTAATTATATTTTGATCAAGTACCAAAATATCTTTTCCGCCAACTCACCCCCAACAGAGAGCTTTTTATTAAAGGAAATCACGATAACCTTACCTAGAAAACAGCGTGTGAAGTTGAAGACACGCCGTATTACCTTGTTGTTTACCGCTGCGCGAACCGCAGTTAGCTGCGTGGTTTAGATGTTCATTCCAGTCAAAAATTGAGGAGCACCAGCGAGGAAGGATTGAGAACCGAGTTCGTATTTTATCGTCACTCTTTGCCATCACAACTTTTAGCTATGCGGTGAGGCCCAATTATTTACATCTCGTCATAAACTTGATACCTACTGAAGCCAAGAGCTTGACGGATAACCAATTTTACGAACGTTGAACGCATTTATTTACCGGCCCACCTGACGATGAATTTCTTAATAGGCTGATTAAGCTATACCGAAACCGTTTAGGAAAATTGAGCTGGTTTATGAAATATTTAAATAAATATATTGCTAATCAAGCGAATAAAGAAGGTAACCAACGGAGATTGTGTCAAGTTACAGTTATGGTTCGGCATGGTCTATTTCTTACGAGCATTTAATATGCCCAGATACAACAGTTTAGGGGGGGGCTACTATCGTTCGAAAAACCACTCTTGGTCTTGGTCAATTTACCGAACTGCCGTTGCAATGCCTCAATCGAATCGGAGGTGCAAGTCATCGTTCGAATCGAATCAGAATACATAAGAGAGAGATTGTTTCTCTATATCAGCTTCAGTTGCAACGCGCCTGGATTGAGTAGTAAATCTGCTCAAATTAAAAATTCGCTGCTATATAGCACTTTAAAAAAAGCCCATATATTTCGTGACATGTTTTAGATGCAACCGTCCATGGTTGCACTATTTCCGCTAACTATTTAGTAATCAGCTATAATTGATTAACTATTAGTTATTCTGAATCACGATACTTGGGAAGGCAGCCGAAACGTCCTTCGCCATGGTGGCCAATTTAGCCGCTGTTTTACGGGCAATAGCACGATAGATATTGCTGATCTCACTATCGGGAAGGGCGACTACCGTTGGGTTGCCATTGTCGGCCTGTTCACGGATACGGATATCAAGCGGTAACGAGCCAAGGAAGTCGACACCATGCTCAGCTGCCATGCGTCCACCGCCCCCTTCACCAAAAATATGCTCACTGTGACCACATTGAGTACAGATATGAATGCTCATGTTTTCAACAACACCTAATACAGGCACTTCGACCTTTTCGAACATCTTTAGGCCTTTACGCGCGTCAAGCAGCGCGATGTCTTGTGGTGTGGTAACAATAACTGCGCCACTGACTGGAATTTTTTGGGCAAGTGTTAGTTGGGTATCACCGGTGCCAGGTGGTAGGTCAATGATGAGATAATCGACGTCAGTCCAGCGCGTGTCGTTAAGTAATTGTTCTAACGCCTGTGTCACCATGGGTCCACGCCAGATCATTGGAGAGTCTTCTTCAACTAGATAACCAATCGACATCGATTGAATACCATGGCCAACCATTGGCTGCAGACTTTTACCATCACTTGATTCAGGCTGCCCGCTACAACCCAGCATACGAGGAATACTGGGACCGTATATATCAGCGTCGAGTATGCCAACAGTCGCACCTTCCATCTGTAGTGCCAACGCTAGGTTAACTGCGGTAGTCGATTTGCCAACACCACCCTTACCTGAAGCCACTGCAATAATGTTTTTAATGCCAGGTAGTGGCTTTAAGTTTTGCTGAACTGCGTGAGACTTAATGGCACTCGAAATATTAATATCGATATCGCCAATACCTTCAATTACAGATAACTTATCCTGAACTGCCTTTTTCAGAGTGCGGAAATAGCCCGCTGCTGGGTATCCTAAAACAAGCGTTAAGGTGACATTGTTAGCATCAACGAGGAGTTCCTTGACTGACCCAGCGGAAACCAAATTGGCTTCCATGTTTTCGTCAATGATTTCGCTTAAGGCGGCTTCAATTTGTGCTTTACTGATCGACATAGTGACTCGATGGCTTTGTTTAATAAATTAAGGAAATGTATTTTACCTGACCAATCACCTAAATATCACCTAGTTTTTATATGTTTGTTCTATACAGCATTCGACTCAAACCCTAAACTAACCAACTTTGCATTTACAGGCAGTATAAATGAGCGATAAAGCCCGCCAGATAGTTGTTACTAGCGCCCTACCCTATGCCAATGGTCCAATCCATATTGGCCATATGCTGGAATATGTTCAAACTGATATCTGGGTTCGCTTTCAAAAAATGCGTGGGCACGAGTGTATTTATGTCTGCGCCGATGATGCACACGGCACGCCAATCATGCTTCGCGCTAAGGCAGAGGGCATAACGCCCGAAGTTTTAATTGACAAAATGAATCGTGAACATTTGCTCGACTTCACTGATTTTGGCGTCGATTTCGATAATTTTCACAGTACCCATTCGCCTGAGAACAAAGCCTTAGCGGAACAAATTTACCTCAAACTAAAAGCGGGCGGTCATGTTCGAACTCAAGTAATTTCGCAGGCTTATGACCCTAAAGCTGAAATGTTCCTGCCCGATCGGTTCATTAAAGGTGAGTGCCCATCGTGTGGTACTGCCGATCAATATGGCGATAATTGCGAAAGCTGTGGGGCAACCTATGCACCCACTGATTTAAAAAACGCAATTTCTGTCGTAACCGGTGAAACCCCAATCGAAAAAGATTCTGAGCAATACTTTTTCAAGCTGAGTGACTTCGAAGACATGCTTAAGACATGGACTCGTGCTGGACATATTCAGAAAGAAATTGCAAATAAGATGGATGAATGGCTCGAAGACGGTCTGCGTGACTGGGATATTTCACGCAATGCGCCTTACTGGGGCTTCGAAATACCTGATGCACCGGGTAAGTATTTTTACGTTTGGCTCGATGCACCAATAGGTTACATGGCTAGCTTTAAAAACTGGTGTGATAAAAATAACACAAACTTTGATGACTACTGGAAAGTCGACAGCGACACCGAACTGCATCATTTTATTGGTAAAGATATTGCCCGATTCCACACTCTGTTCTGGCCTGCGATGTTGGAAGGTGCAGGTTACCGCAAACCTACAGCAGTTTATTGTCACGGCTTCTTAACAGTCGACGGACAAAAAATGTCTAAGTCTCGCGGCACCTTTATTAAGGCACGCACTTATTTGGAACACTTAAACCCAGAATATCTCCGCTACTACTTTGCTGCAAAGCTTAGCTCGGGTGTCGATGACATTGATCTCAACCTAGAGGATTTCAGTGCCCGAGTGAATTCTGATTTGGTCGGCAAAGTTGTCAACATCGCTAGTCGTTGCGCCGGATTTATCAACAAGAGCTTTGATTCAAGGCTGTCGGCAAGCACCGGTGACAACAAACTCAGTCAGCAAGCATTAGCTGCTGCCGATTCGATAGCAAACGCTTATGAGAACCGTGAATACTCGCGCGCTATGCGTGAAATTATGGCGCTGGCCGATAAGGCCAATCAGTTCATCGACGAAAAACAGCCTTGGGTCATTATCAAAGATATCGAGCGCCAAACTGAAGTTCACGAAACCTGCACGATTGGCATTAACTGTTTTCGCCAGTTGATTATTTTGCTCAAGCCAGTACTTCCAAAAGTTGCCGAGCAGGCCGAGGTATTTTTGAATGTCGACCCACTCAGCTGGGATGATCTGGGTAACGATTTGCTCGATCATCCGCTCAACAATTTCAAACCACTCATGACTCGCATTGATAAAGTGCTTATCGAACGTATGGTGGAGTCAAGTAAGGAAGCCGCAGTGGAAGAAAAGAAATTAACGACTCAAACTCCAGTTGACACCGAACTTTCCTCTATTGAACCCATTGCTGATGAAATTAATTACGACGATTTTGCCAAGCTCGATTTGCGTGTGGCACATATTATCGATGCTAAAGCCGTTGAAAAATCGAACAAACTGCTTCAGTTAACACTCGATATCGGATCCGAAACACGCAATGTTTTTGCCGGCATTAGCAGCGCTTACCAACCAGAGCAACTCATCGGTAAACAAGTTATTATGGTAGCTAACCTGGCACCTAGAAAAATGCGCTTTGGGGTTTCTGAAGGCATGGTGCTTTGTGCTGGATCAGGCGACGATGGACTGTTTGTTTTACACCCTGACAATGGCGCGAAACCTGGCATGCGGGTTAACTAAAAGGATTTTTATGCGTCAAATCATCACATTCGTTTTTTTAGTTGTCGCAGGGCAGTTACTGCAACCTGCCCTGGCGCTTGAGTCAAAAGCCATTTATCAAATGCACGAAGACAACGTGTTTCAGATTCGGGTGTTGAATCGAGAGACGGGCAAAAAGTCGGGCATCGGGTCTGGTTTTATTGTCGGCAATGGGCGTCAGGTTGCGACTAATTTTCATGTCATTAGTCAAATCATAACCGAACCAGATCGGTTCTACATTTCTTACTTAAGCAAAAATGGTCGCTCAGGGCCACTAAAGTTGCTTGGCCTCGACATCGCACATGACTTGGCCCTACTGGGTTCTGAATCATCATTGGGTCAAGCCAACAAAACTAGTACGCTTCCTCCCAAAGGTTCAACCATATTCGCAATGGGGAACCCTCTCGATTTAGGTTTGACCATCGCGGTTGGCACAAATGGCGGTATTCTCAATCAAACTGACGATAGCCGGATTTTGTTTTCTGGCAGTCTCAACCCCGGCATGAGCGGGGGCCCCACCTATAATGACGCCGGAGAGGTGATTGGTATTAATGTTGCTACGGCGCGAAATGCGATCAGCTTTATTGTGCCCTCTCACTACCTCAACCGACTGATTGAACGAGTCAACAAGGCACCATTAACCGCCGACCAAAATTTAAAAACCGAAGTCACACAGCAGCTCATCAGGTATGAAAATAACTACATAAAAGGCATCTTGGCCGCAGACTGGCCCAAAGTACAACTGCGGCAAGTATCTTTACCCGGCGCAATATCACCTACCGTGCGCTGTTGGGACAATAGTCAAAAGTTGGCGGATAAGGTGCTCTATAAACGCTATCAAATTAGTTGTGCGAATCAAAACCAGGTTTATCTCGACAGTCAAAATAAATTTGTTGGTAGTCTAAACTATCACTATTTTTGGCTTGAATCTGACGAGCTCAATACATTGCAATTCTATAGCCTTTACCAAAAGCTCAATGAAACGAAGATTGGCAGTCGGGTATCATCAGAAGTTGTCAGTAACTTCAATTGCAAAAATTGGTTTGTCGACGTTTCTCGACAGACATTTAAAACCAGCCTATGCCGGCGTGAGTATGTTCAGTACGAGGGCCTTAGTGACATTTTATTCACCGCGGCGTTAACCGGCCATGAAAATAAAGGGCTTTTCGTTCGATTGACTATGACTGGCATTGACTATGACGCTAGCTTGCCATTGATTCAAAAATTCATGGAGAGCATCGAATGGACCCCTTAGTCTTAGAGATTCATACACAAGGATTGCACCGCTATGAGCTCATCGATAAACCACATACCCGAATTGGTCGGGCCTTTGACAACGATATTATATTGTCCGAACCAACCGTCGCACCTTACCACCTAGACATTATTCGGGATGACGATGGTCATATCAAATTGCATAATCTGGCTGATGTAAATCCAACTCAATTTAATGGGCACGCCAAAAAATCTGTCACCTTGAGCGCATTACCAATCGATATTAAACTAGGGCGCATAAAGGCTCGTATCGTATTGCCTAATCAACGGGTCGCAAATACCAAAACATTGCCCGGTAATGGACAATCACGACACCCTTTTAGTCATGCTTTCTGGGGCGTCTTATTAATTGCATTGTGCCTTGTTGCCAGTTCAGTCGACTTTCACATCCATTCCTTTACTAACTATAAATGGGATTCATTGGCAAAGATCGTGGCTCGCGAAACCGCATTATATTTAGTTGGGTTGATATTTTTCCTAGCAATTCTCGAGCGCTTAATTTTTAATCGAAGTGAAATCAAACCGCTTGTTGTGGTAATAAGCCTTACTTATTTGATGTTTCAATTAATCAGTCCATTAGTCGCAGAGTTAAACTATTTTTTCACCTCACATATACCTGAACTAATATTCGATATCACTTGGTACGCGATTTTAATACCCTTGATTACAAGCCTCTATTTAATTCACATCTACCACCAAAAACGCACTAACAGTGTTTTGTTAGCGATGTTGCTTTGTAGTCCATTAATCATCCTTTCGGCGATCGAAATAACTCAAGTTTTAGGTTATCAGGACAACTTTAGTGATTCAGCTAACTACCATAGAGATTTGAGCGCACTGAATTGGCAAAAAGACGTTACGATTTCAATCGACTCTTTTATTGAGCAAGCTCAATCATTGTCACCAGGGGTTGCTTCGGACTAAACACACCTATAAAGTTGAGTTTTATCGCTGACTACGCTATTAATAAATCCATGGATATTAAAACTGAACAGAAAAAATTGGCTCAAGCATTTAGCAACATGGCAGAGCATATCAATCTGGCTGTGCATAATGCTGAGGAATTGCTAACGCCAGCAATTGACGACTTGGTAAACAACGCCAAGGCCCTGACTGAAGAAATTTACCAGCTATCTCAAGAAGAAGCAGTTTTCCTAGGGGAAGCAATGAAACTCGAGCTTGAGAATGCCAACGAAGCCTTGAACGAACAAAAAGAAGAATTAAAGGGCTGGCTTGGCTTTGACCTATTGCTCGTCGAGCAACAGTTTTTTGATCTGCTGGAAAAAACCGCAGATAAAAGCTGGTTAGATTTTAAAGCATTTGAAGCAGAAGCCAGAAAAAATAAAAATGACGGCATTTCCACCCAAAAGTAATTTTCAGGCCTTTTGTTCTGACCGACCATTGCTTTTACAGTGTGTTTTTATTAATCCTCACGCAATACCCGCGTAAAGCATAAATGTAATAAATCCATATTAAAAACATCTAAAATTCTGACCAGATGCAAACCTAAGCAAATTAAACATATCTCAGTTCAACTTGCTCCATTCCTAAAATTAATATTAACCCTATGTAAATTCAGTACTTTTGAATCGCTCATAGCCCTATAATACTAACTATGTCCGAATACTTTTCAGAGCTATTTCTTTTATTGATCAGCACGGTTTTCGTCAACAATATTGTGTTGGTGAAATTCCTCGGGCTATGTCCTTTCATGGGGGTGTCACGCAAGGTAGAGACTGCAATAGGTATGAGTGCGGCCACGACCTTTGTGCTAACGCTCTCGTCTATTTTAAGTTATATGATCAATAGTTGGATTCTGGCCCCGCTAGGGTTAGAGTTCTTGCGCACCATTGCTTTCATTATTGCGATTGCTGCCGTTGTGAATTTCACCGAGCTGGTAGTACATAAAACAAGCCCACTGTTATACAACGTGCTGGGCATATTTCTGCCGCTGATTACCACCAATTGCGCTGTATTAGGGGTTGCCTTAATCAATGTGCAGGAACAAAACAGTTTCCTTCAATCGGCAGTGTATGGCTTTGGGGCAGCGCTCGGCTTCTCGCTAGTACTGGTGCTATTTGCAGCGATGCGTGAACGCGTCAATGTTGCTGACGTTCCCGCGCCATTTCGAGGTTCTGCCATAGGTTTGGTGACAGCAGGTTTAATGTCGCTCGCATTTATGGGCCTTGCCGGATTGGTTAAGGTCTGAAAATTGCTAATCGCGATACTTACGATTAGTGCGATGGCCGGTATTTTTGGTCTTATTCTTGGCTATGCGGCTATTCGTTTCAAGGTCGAAGGTAATCCAATCGTCGATCAGATCGATAGCTTATTGCCTCAAACTCAATGTGGTCAGTGTACCTATCCCGGTTGCCGACCTTATGCTGAAGCGATTGCGAATGGCGAAGCGCCGATTAATCAATGTCCGCCAGGCGGTCAATCAACTGTCGTACTGCTAGCAGATTTACTCGATGTCGAAGTCTTGGAACTTAATGCTGAACATGGTGATCACAATGATGTTCCATTAGTCGCATTCATTCGGGAAGAAACTTGCATTGGTTGCACCCTTTGTATTCAAGCTTGCCCTGTTGATGCGATTCTTGGCTCGGCAAAGCATATGCATACCATTATTGTCGATGAGTGCACTGGCTGCGAACTTTGCCTACCGCCTTGCCCGGTCGATTGCATCGATTTGATTCCAATCAAACAAACAATAGAAGACTGGAAATGGTCATTACCAGGAGAGGCATTAACCAATCTTAAATCAGATTTAGAACAAATTAAGGCAATCGCGCATGGACATTAAACTTAGCCGTTTCAATGGTGGCATTCATCTTGATGACCATAAGACTGAATCACTCACACGGCCTGTTCAACTTGCGCCCTTGCCTGACCAACTCATATTGCCGTTAAAACAACATATTGGCGAATCGAACAAGCCGCTGGTTAATGTTGGGGATCGCGTCCTGCGCGGTCAGCTAATCGCTGGAAGTTCATCGCCTATCAGTGCCCCAGTCCATGCTTCGACATCGGGTACCGTGCGCTCCATTGGTCCTCATTTAGTACCACACGCGTCAGGGCAAAGTGCTGACTGCATTATTATCGATGTTGATGGCAAAGATGAGTCGATCAAGTTCGAGCCCATTGATGTTAGCCAAATGCAGGCTACTGACATTCTCGACCATATTCGTCGACTGGGCGTCGTGGGTCTAGGCGGGGCATCTTTCCCAACCTCACCAAAAATATCTCGTGGCATTGATTTGGGTATTCATACACTGGTCATCAATGGGGTCGAATGTGAGCCCTATATCACCTGTGATGATAGCCTGATGCAAAATCAGGCTGATGAGATTGTCAGAGGCATCGGTTATTTGCAACGCATATTGACGCCAACGAAGACACTGATTGGTATCGAAGATAACAAACCAAAGGCGATCGAGGCAATGAGGCTAGCCTTAAAGGCCAAGCCACTGCCTAATACAGAGGTCGTTTCAATACCAACCCTGTATCCATCCGGTGGTGAAAAGCAGCTCATTCAGATACTAACTGGCAACGAAATTCCAACCGGTAAACTGGCTTTCGATATTGGTATTTTTTGCCAGAACGTAGGGACTTGTTTGGCGATCACCCAAGCGCTTGAACTCAATCAACCCTTGATGTCGCGTTATGTCACTGTTTCGGGCGATGGTATCCGTCAACCGGGTAACTGGATAGTTCGATTAGGCACACCGATCAAACATTTAATCGAGCTGGCTGGTGGTTATGTCCAAACTAGTATTAACAAGCCGAATGATACCCAACCACACTTGGTAATGGGTGGCCCAATGATGGGATTTTCGTTATCTAGCGACAATATTCCTATTGTTAAGTCGAGTAATAATATTCTCGTAATGCAACAACAACTCATTGCACAACAGCCAGGTGTCCACGATGAATGTGTGCGGTGCGGTAAATGTGCCGAGGTTTGTCCAGCAAAGTTGTTACCCCAGCAGTTGTATTGGCATTCACGATCAAAAGAGTATGAAAAGGTCGAAGAATATAATCTTTTTGATTGTATTGAGTGCGGTTGTTGCTCGGCAGTCTGCCCCAGTCAAATTCCATTAGTGCAGTATTACCGGGCGTCTAAGAGTGAAATTCGCGCAACACAACAGGCCACTTTTAAGTCTGATCGGGCGCGCATAAGATTCGAGTTTCGCGAAAAAAGGTTACTACTGAAAAAACAGCAAGAAGAACAAAAAAGACGCTTAAAGCGTGAAGCACTCCTGAAAAAATCAGCCACTAAAAAAGCTGACGGCGACCTGATTGATCCAGTACAGGCTGCACTCGATAGAATAAAAGCCAAGAAAGGTGAACAGGTAATCGTATCCAGAAACATCACCGGCCTCACTGCCGATCAACAGAAGCAAATTGACGAGGCTGATACTCGTCGACGCGCAGCACGCGAGCAAAACGCATGACATCGGTAATTGTCTCCTCACCTTACGTCAATCAGAGCAAGTCGCTTCGACGATTAATGATTAATGTCATTATTGGTTTGATACCTGGCACGCTGGCTTATGTCTGGTTTTTTGGCCCTGGTATTTTGATCAATATTTCGATTGCTGTATTGTTTGCACTTGGCTTCGAAACGTTTATTTTATGGTTAAGAAAAAAGCCGATCAAACCACATTTAAACGACTACAGCGCGGTAGTCACCGGCTGGTTGTTTGCGCTGTGTCTACCCACTCATTCAGTTTGGTGGCTAATAGTCGTTGGCATTGGTTTTGCAATGATCGCAGGCAAACACTTGTATGGCGGTCTTGGCTTTAATCCGTTTAATCCTGCGATGGTTGGTTACGTCGTATTGCTGATTTCATTCCCTAAAGAAATGACCTTATGGCACCTGCCGATTCCAATGGCTGGTGAAGCTTATGGACTGGTCGATTCGCTCAAATTTGCCTTGGGTTTCAGTGATTCATCATGGGACGCATTGACTGCTGCCACGCCGCTAGACCATGTCAGAACAGCCCTGCGACAGGACATACCGATTAGCGAAATCTATCAGGCACCGCTATTTGGCAAGCTCGGCGGTATTGGCTGGGAATGGATTTCAGCAGGCTGGTTGATTGGCGGTTTGTGGCTTTTAATCAATAAAACAATCCGCTGGCACATACCCGTCGCATTACTCGGTAGCTTGGGTAGTATTGCACTGGTATTTTATTTAATTGATGCCGAAACAGCCACATCACCCCTATTTCACTGGCTATCTGGTGGCGCTATGCTCGGCGCCTTTTTTATTGCGACCGATCCTGTCAGCGCCGCTACCACTAATAATGGCCGAATTTACTATGGCATTCTAATTGGCTTGCTGATTTATTTAATTCGCAATTGGGGTGGTTATCCGGATGGCGTTGCCTTTGCCGTGTTGCTAGCCAACATGTGTGTGCCGTTAATTGATTACTATACCCAACCCAAAGTTTACGGCGCAAAATAGTGGGCACTCCTAAAAATACACCCAAATGTTGAGGGTGACCTTATATGAATAAGAAGCAAATATTGATTTCAGGTGCTTTTTTATGGATTTTTGCTGTTATCGGTACGACGTTTGTCGCTGTCACTGAAGACACGACTCGAGCTAAAATTGAAGACAATGAGCGGTTAGTTTTATTGCGTAACTTAAATGCTTTATTGCCGGCAGAACAGCTCGATAATGACATTGTGAGCGATATCCGAACCGTTCCTGCGTCTGATTTACTCGGAACGCAGGACGACACTATTGTTTACCGCGCGCGTCTTCAGGGTAAACCAATAGCCGCTATTTTTAATAGCATTGCACCGAATGGTTACAGTGGCAAAATTCATTTACTGGTTGGTGTCTATGCCGATGGCAGCGTAGCCGGCGTGCGGGCTGTTAAGCATAGCGAAACACCTGGACTAGGTGACGCGATTGAAACTCAAAAATCTGATTGGATTTTTAGCTTTAATAACCGTTCACTGGACAGCCCAGCGCCATCAAAATGGTTGGTCAAAAAAGATGGTGGCGATTTCGACCAGTTTACTGGTGCAACCATAACGCCAAGGGCAGTCGTACTCGCGGTAAAGAAGACATTACTTTATTTCCAGCAAAACGCAGAAAGTATATTCCAATAAAGTTATTGATATGAATAGAGAAATTACTCAAAACGGCTTATGGACCAACAATGTTGCGCTCGTGCAACTGCTTGGCTTATGCCCATTACTCGCAGTCACTAACAACACGATTAATGGGGTTGGGCTTGGAGTAGCAACAATGGTCACACTTATCTTATCGAATACGCTGGTCTCGTTAATCAGAGGCTTTATTCGAAGTGAAGTACGCCTCCCTGTTTTTGTATTGATTATCGCCTGTGTCGTGACCGTTATAGAACTACTCATGAAGGCCTTCTTCTTTGATCTATTTTTGGTATTAGGCATATTCATTCCCTTAATCGTCACTAACTGTGCGATTATTGGTCGTGCAGAGGGTTTTGCATCACGCAATCCGGTTGGAGCCTCTGCACTCGATGGTTTTATGATGGGACTAGGCTTCCTTGGCGTACTCGCTTTATTGGGCGCAATGCGTGAGATTATTGGGTCGGGTACATTGTTCGCAAATGCAGACTTAATGTTTGGTGAGTCAGCAAAGACGTTAACCATTACATTCAACGAAAACTACCCTGGATTTTTACTCGCGATTTTGCCACCGGGCGCTTTCTTTGGTTTGGCTATTTTAATTGCCGTCAAGAATGCCGTGGGTATACGGGCCAAAGACAAGGCTGCTTTGGTTGGCACAACTCTCGACGCCAAAACAGCTTAAACTGAATTAGAGTTCATCGTGAATAAAATTAAACGTCATGAAATCTTCAGCCGGTTTCAAGCAGGTATCCTAAAGCCAACCAGCGAATTGAAATACGACTCGACCTTTGAGCTATTAATTTCTGTCTTGTTGTCGGCTCAGGCCACCGATATTAGTGTCAATAAGGCCACCGCAAAACTTTACCCTGTCGCCAACACACCGGAAACCATACTCGCATTGGGTGTGGACGGATTAAGTCAGTATATAAAAACCATTGGTTTGTTTAATTCAAAAGCTAAGAACACCATTGCGACTTGCAAAATACTCATAGAGCGACATAACTCGGTGGTGCCAGAAGACCGTATCGCACTAGAAGCTTTGCCTGGCGTTGGTCGAAAAACTGCCAACGTGGTTTTAAACACCGCATTCGGTCATCCAACTATTGCTGTCGATACGCATATATTCCGGGTATCAAACCGAACCGGCATTGCACCAGGAAAAGATGTGATTGTCGTAGAAAAGAAACTGATTAAATTTGTCCCAACAGAATTTAAGGTAGATGCACACCATTGGTTAATCCTACATGGCCGCTACACTTGCATCGCTCGCAAACCACGCTGCGGCAGCTGTATTATTGAAGATTTATGCGATTACAAACACAAGACTGATCCTCAATAAGGATTGGAATAAGGATTAGAAATGTTTCAATCACGCGAAGAAGTTCGACAAGTTTACCTCACCGTCTGGCATAAAATGCAGCAGAAATCTCTGCTCGAGCCGATGGAAGCTATTATTTCGGACGTGATAAAACTGCATCCGGAATATCATTCTCTGCTAGAACAGGGCGAGTCAGCTAAAGAACAAGACTTCACGCCTGAAGATGGAAAAACCAATCCTTTTTTGCACATGGGTATGCACATTGCGATCCGTGAACAAGCTGGTGCAGATAGACCTCCCGGCATACAGTCGGCCTATCAAAAACTACTCAAAAAGAACGCCCCTCATGATGCTGAACATTCAATGATCGAATGCCTGGGGCAAGCTTTGTGGCAAGCTCAACGAGATAACGCCATGCCTGACGACAATGCCTATCTGGCCTGTGTAAAAAAAATCTAATCATAGAAATCAAACTGTTTATGACAATCAACCTGTATGCTTTAGATTCATCGCCCTCTGCTTTTAATCTAAAAACTGTGGGTGCTTTCCTGTATTACTCTGACTTTACACAGGCTTTATTCTCATGCCTCACGGGTTTAAGAAATGCCACTACCGTTCTCTATTGTCCGGATGGTCATTTTTCTGCTGACCATCCGTCAGTTGAATAGCAAATCGATATGAATCAGTCACTCAAAAACCCTCGCGTCCATTTAACCGCCTATCGCATGTTTATGTTGGCAGCAATTGGCCTGGTCGTGGGTATGGTCAGCTCTTTTGCAACGATTGGGTTCGTGGAATTAGTCCAATCACTTAATCACCTTTTTCTAGTCACCGCTGAAAGCCGCTCTAATGTTGATTCTAACACACTGGCATTGGCCACAGTTTTATCCGTTTCAATTGGTGGTTTGATCGTCGGCCTACTGTTGCATTATGGTGTGAAATCTAGACAACCGCTGGGCGTACCCGACACTATTTATGCCGTACAGCTTCGTGAAAAACTACCCGATCCAAAATCGGGCTTCTTTTCTACCCTGGCCTCTATCGTATCAATTGCTTGTGGTGCGTCGGTTGGTCAGTATGGCCCTGTTGTTTATCTGGGTTCATTGATTGGACAGTTAACCAATCGTTTAGATTTGGGGGTGCGTGATATTCGCAGTATCGCCATTGCCTGCGGTGTTGCAGCCGCCATATCGACTGCCTTCAATGCACCGATCGCGGGTTTAATTTTCACTCATGAAGTGATTCTTCGGCATTATTCTTTACGCATATTCACCGCAGTCACCGTTGCTTCGGCCTGCGGCTTTGTCGTTGCAAATGTGATATTTGAACACCCACCCCTATTTTTGATCGAGTTTGACCGAGTTAAGCATGTATATGAGTTTTTATTATTTGCACTTGAAGGCATCGCCTGTGGATTGATTGCGGTGCTATTCATGAGACTACTCAATACCACTACCGATTATGCTCGCCAAATTAAAATGCCAGCACCACTGAAACCAATGTTAGCCGGTTTCGCGCTGTCTATCGTCGCGTTACAAGTGCCCGAAGTTCTGGGTGTTGGTCAAGATGTCTTGCGACTTGCTAGCGTAGAGGGAAATTATGGAGCCGGCCAACTGGCTACTATTTTAGTCACTAAGTTTCTGGTCACGATACTATGCATCGGCTTTGGTTTTGCCGGTGGTGTTATCTTCCCGGCTTTGTTGATTGGCGTTTTATTCGGCGCTTTATTTGCGATATCCATTCCTGCATTATTGCTTGAGCAATATTCTGGGCTTTCGGTCTATGCCATTTCAGGCATGGTGGCGCTTGCCAGTCCAATTATCGGCGCACCTTTGACCGCTTTGCTGATTATTTTTGAGCTAACCCGAAACTACGAAATCACCATCGCCGCTATGATAGCGTTAGTATTTTCGAACCTGGTGTCTTATCAATGTTTTGGTCGATCATTGTTTGATTCCCAACTGGCTAAACGCGGCCTCGATTTATCGCTAGGACGCGATCGAGGCTATTTACAACATCACCAGGTACTAAGGCATTGTGTTCAACATTTGCCTTGCATCGATGGCAACCAAACCAGTGATGAATTGATTGAAAAGTTTAAAATTGAAGGTCATCAAACCGCAGTAGTGACCGATACCAATCATCGTTATCTTGGACTGGCGACACTCGATCAATTGATCCAGGCGAACCCTGACGCTATTCTGTCGAGCATCGAATTCAAACCTGTATTACTATTCGATGAGTCCACCAGTTTGTGGCACGCAATGGAAGTCATGCGGAATTTCAGTGGTGAAGCAGTACCCATCGTTAATTCAAGCAATGGACAGTATCTGGGCGCATTACCCGAGAGTGTTGTTATCGGTGCTTATCTTGATGCCGTTCAGGATTTGCGCCGAGAAGAACATGAGGCATGACAGAAAAGCCGAAAGGCTTTCCTTTATTTATTTCCTATATGAGTCGACCTAACGAATGAATAATATGACCTTAGAGCAATACATTATTCACGACATTGAATTAGCCCTACAGGAAGATATTGGCAGCGGTGATATTAGCGCCCTTTTAATTGATGAAAATAAATTATTAACCACGCGACTATTGGTCCGCGAAGAAGCTATTTTATGCGGCACTGCCTGGTTCGAACAGGCTTTCAAGCAATGTGATGAGGACATTCAACTCGAATGGCAAGCACAGGATGGCGAGCGAGTCAGTGCCGATAGCGTTCTATGTCAGATAAGCGGCTCTGCACGCGCCATTTTGACAGCAGAACGCACCGCGCTTAACTTTTTACAAACCTTATCGGGGACTGCAACCACAACGCGTTATTATGTCGACAAAATTAGTCAAACTAAATGCCATATTCTTGATACTCGAAAAACCATTCCACATTTGCGCCTAGCGCAAAAATATGCGGTTACCTGTGGTGGTGGTATGAACCATCGTATCGGTTTATTTGACGCCTATCTAATTAAAGAAAATCATTTGGCCGCCTGTGGCAGCATTAAACAAGCAGTCGAACGCGGTCGAGCATTGCACCCAGACCGCTTACTAGAAGTAGAAGTTGAGACCCTTGAGCAGTTGCAACAGGCCATAGATGCAAAAGTAGATCGAGCATTAATCGATAATTTCAGCCTGGAAGAAATAAAACAAGCGGTTAAAATAACGGCCAATCAAATACAACTCGAAGCTTCGGGAAATATCACTATTGAATCATTATTAAAAATTGCCAACACAGGGGTCGACTTCATATCCATTGGTGCGCTAACCAAACATGTGCGAGCGATCGACTTTTCATTACGCTTTTTATATCCTTAAAAAATTCTATAGAAATACTAACGACCTATTATAGATCTCACCAAAAATTGTAGTATTAATGTGGTTTTTATAGCAACTTAGTGCACAAAGTGCCTATATATCCCACTAGAGAAAAAACCGTATTCCTGCTAATATTTTCAGCTTAAATAGAAGGTATCTGCTTTTATGCTTTAGCACTCTATTAAAAACTTCCCTTTAGCCTTTTGCAGGAGTCACGATCATCAACGGCAGTACCATTCTGATTAATCTAGTTGGTGGGGTTTCTTTGTTGTTGTGGGGCTTACGCATGGTGCGTATCGGTATTACTGATGCCTGGGGTAATGAAGTTCGAACTGCATTAGGCGCCAGCCTTTCCAATCGATTCAAAGCTTTTTTCACTGGCCTTGGTGTTACTATTTTATTACAAAGTAGCAGCGCGACCGCCTTACTAACAGCCTCATTTAGTGGTCAGGGCATCATTACTACGGGTTCAGCGCTTGCCGTACTATTAGGGGCAGATGTTGGTACAACCCTAGTCGCCCAAGTACTAACTTTTGACTTATCCGTTTTGTCACCCATGTTAATTGCCATCGGTGTCGGCATGTTCTCATACTCTGACAGTGGTCGATCTCGTGATGTCGGTCGATTAGTGCTTGGCATTGGCATGATGTTATTGGCGCTGAAGTTAATTTTAGCTGCATCAACTCCCATGCGTGAATCGGTTATCGTGCAGAGTATTTTCTCTTCATTAGGAAATGATTTAATTCTGGCGGTGGTTGTTGCTGCACTGATCGCCTGGATGGCGCATTCGAGCCTTGCCACCGTATTGTTAATTATTACGCTAGCGAGCACTGGCGCACTTGAGCCTAGCGTTGCTTTTGCCTTTGTACTGGGTGCTAATATTGGTAGTGCTATCCCGCCCATTATTGCAACGCTTAGCAGCAGCAGTAGCGCCCGACAGCCCCCATTAGGCAACTTGATTTTTAGAGTTTGTGGCGTTGTCATTGTGCTGCCGATGGTTGGATATTTGTCAGGTTGGTCAGCCCAGTTTGATATGGATGCGGCGCGCCAGATTGCAACTTTCCATATGCTTTTTAATATAGCATTGGCTATTTTATTCTTGCCATTGATCCATCAAATGGCCGCACTAACCGAGAAACTGTTACCTGAAATCGAAGATGAGACGAATGAACTAAAACCCATGCACTTGAATAAATCTGCTTTTGCCACACCGCTGGTAGCTTTGCTCAATGCCGAACGCGATGTCCTCAAAATGGGTGAAATTGTTGAGCGAATGTTCAGAAATACGTTCATTGCTTTAAAGAAAAATGACGTCGTTTTAGCCAAAAAAACGCTGGCTATGGATCAAATCACGAACCTATTCTATGATGAGATAAAGCTATATCTGACTAAACTCAGTCGAGAAACACTGGGTGATAAAGAAAGAATACGTTGTGCTGAAATTATGAGCTTTGCGACTAACTTAGAACATATTGGAGACATAATTTCAGTCGATATGATCGACAGCCTGCTGCGTAAAAAAATGACACCTGGTGTAAAAATGTCATTACAGGACAGGGAAGACATTAATAATTTATACCAGCCCGTTTTACTCAGCTTTAACCTATCCTTAAGCGTTTTTACCTCAGGTGATATTAGTATGGCCAGGCAGCTGCTGGCGAAAAAATATAAATTTATCAAACTAGAAAAGCAATCTGTTGTGAATCACCTCAATAAACTTCGGGAAGACGTTACCTACGACTCTCGCTTGAGCGCATTGCAGCTAGATGTTATTCGTGACTTAAAGCGAATCAACTCTCATTTAACGTCAGTTGCTTATCCAATTCTAGAGTCTGCAGGTCAATTGCGTAGTCGATTACGGACGAGTGATACAACTGAGACTAGTGTTGCCAGTTAGCAAGACTAGTCGTAACAGCTAACTATAGGATTAATTGGTTTGTGGGGGGCTGTCTAACTTAGGTAATAGCTTCCCACCTTGCGAGCGTACCGACATCAGTCCATTTTCCTTCAAACCACTCTCCAGTCACTTGGTTAGCTTCCATTGCTTTTCGTAACAAAGGCGCTAACGCTTTTTTTCCATGAGTAACATCTTCAAAAAATGATTTATGAAAGCATGATATACCAGCGAAAGTATAACGATCCTCCAACCTGTTATTAACATAGCCATCCTTCAACCCAAAATCTCCTTTAGCGTTGTGTGGCGGATTTTTTACCATCACTAAATGCGCGAGGGATTCCTTCGACAGCAGTTTTTCAAATGAATAATCAGTGAGAATATCACCATTAACCACTATAAACCGATCGTCCAATTTTCCTAATGCGTGAACAATGCCTCCAGCAGTTTCAAGCGCCTCAGCTTCACGACTATAGACAATTTCAAGTCCAAACTGTCTACCCGAACCCATTGCCGCTTCGATCTTTTCACCAAGCCAACTCACATTCACTACCACTCGCTTGATTCCCGCCCGAGCTAACGCTTCAAAATGATAGCTAATCAGTGGCTTACCTTTAACATCCAGCAATGGTTTGGGACAGGTATCGGTATAAGGACGCAGTCGCTCACCACGTCCAGCAGCTAAAATCAATGCATTCATTCAATCATTGCCTTTATTCGTTCAGAAAGATTTAATTCTGTTATTAAATCGCTGAAGCCTGCCATGCTTGGTTCCAATTCACTTACCTGAAATAGATAATTGAGTGTACGAGGGATGTCATTCAAATAACCATTTTTACCATCTCGAATTTTTAACCGAGAAAATATCCCCACCGCTTTCAAGTGACGTTGGATACCCATTAAGTTAAACCAATTTAAGAATTGCTGTGGCTCGACATCAACTAATGCCTGCGCTTTTGCGGCATGGTAATAATCCAGTGCTAACGACTCAACCTCATCGATAGGCCAGTCGATATAACAGTCTCGTAATATTGACACTAGGTCATAAGTAATCGGACCACATACAGCGTCTTGGAAATCGATAATTCCCGGATTATTCGCCTCAATCTTCATCAAGTTACGCGAATGATAATCGCGATGTACAAATAGCTGAGGCTGTTCGAGAGCATTTTGAATCAGTGTTTGTTTAACTGAACTCCATTGCTTTTGCTGTAATTCATTAAGTTGAATACCAAGCAATTCTCCCAAAAACCAATCAGGAAATAGATCCATTTCCTGATTTAGTAACTCTCGGTTGTATCCGGGTAAACTGTGGCTCGAAACCTTAACTTGCATTTGCAACAACGCATCTAACGCATCAACATACAGAGTTACTTTACTATTAGCATTGAGTGCTGATAAATACGGAGTTTCACCTAGATCAGTCAACAGTAGAAAGCCTAGCTCAAGATTTTGATCGATAACCTCAGGTGCTGATAATCCAGCCTGACGTAACTTCGTAGCAATTTCAATGAAACGATCACAGGGCTCTTTATCTGGTGGTGCATTCATCACTATCCAGGAATTTTCACCTTGCTGAAGCCGCTGATACGATCTAAAACTGGCATCTTCAGATGCAGAAGTTAGCGTATAATTACAGTAACCGAGGCCGTTTAGCCATCGATCCATTAATTGAAGTCTATCGCTCATATCAGAAGTAGGCGCTTATTATTAGATGTAATAGAGTAAATATATCTATTATCTAGTTTAAACTTGCCATGAAGCAAACAATTATTTTATGTATAGGCTAATTTTTTCATTTATCTTCAAACTGAGCAATCAATGAATAGCATCGAAAAATTACTAACCTTGATGGAAAGGTTACGCACACCCAAAACTGGCTGCCCCTGGGACCTAAAGCAAACCAATGCATCGATTGCAGCCTACACGCTAGAAGAAACTCATGAAGTACTCGATGCTATCGAACGTGACGACATGAACAATTTAAAAGAGGAGCTAGGCGACCTACTATTCCATATTGTATTTCATAGCAGAATCGCACAGGAACGAGGCATTTTTGATTTTGATCAGGTGGTTGAAGGAATTGTCACCAAAATGACGCATAGACATCCCCATGTCTTTGATCATAACCATCAGGCTGACACTGACGAGGAAACACTCAAACAGCAGTGGCAAGACTTAAAGTCAAAGGAAAAAGCATTATCAGGCGCGTCTTCGACAAATTTTGGACAAAATTCCGCCTCACAATCAGCCATTAAAAGAGCGATTAGCTTGCAGTATGAAGCTGCTGAATACGGTTTTGACTGGCCTGAACTAAGCTTCGTCCTTGATAAGCTAGACGAAGAAGTTGCAGAGCTAAAACAAGCAATAGAGTGTGGTGATCTAACACAGATCAGTGATGAGCTTGGAGATGTTTTATTTGTTTGCCTGAATATTGCTCGACACCTTAAAATTGAAGCTGAGATGTCTCTTCGGCAAACCAATCAAAAATTCATTCGTCGCTTTGCTTATGTAAAACAAGAGATGCAGTCTTCCGATCTTAATATGAGCCAGCAGGCGTTAGATCAAATGGAAGCTTTTTGGCAACAGTCCAAATCTGTCGTGGGATAGATAGTAGGAAAGACCGATGAAGCGAAGCCGACTACAAACTAAACAGAAAATTCTCAAAGCCGTAGAGAGCTTGCTGCTAGAGCAAGGCTATCCAGCCGTTGGAGTCAACGCTATTGCTCGCCAGGCTGGGTGCGACAAGGTGCTTATTTACCGTTACTTTGGTGGCTTTGATGGATTACTGCTGGCTTTTGCTGAATCGACCCAACTTTGGTGGGAAGTTGATGAGGTCATGAGTGAAACTGCCGAAGCCTTGGCAAACCAGCCCTTACATGAATACTTGCAAACTTTATTAAAACGACATGCCTCGTCCCTACAAGCAATGCCATTGACGCTTGAAATTATGGCTTGGGAAATGTCAGAGCAAAATAACCTCACTATTGCGCTGGGCCGCACTCGAGCAGAACGAGGCATGGCACTCATTAAAAAAATCCGAACACATTATTCACAACCTAATTTTGATGTTGGCGGCATTCTTGGTGTGTTTGGTGCGGCTATCAACTATCTGGTAATCCGCACTCGCAAGTCACCTCCTCAACACATGAAGGAAGAGTGGTGGAGATTGCAGCAAACCATCGCCAAAATGTTAAACAATCAATTATGAATATTCATGAGCAAAGTTAAAAACCCCGAAAAAACAGTTCTTCGCTTTAACGATATTGAACAATCTGAACTCATTAATCTATTAGCCCGTTACCAACTCAAAGTAAAAATTACTGCTCCTGATAAGGCCATTCCAGGGAGTTTTTGGGGTGATGAAGAAGCTGGACTGATAGGCCATGAGATTTTCTTAAGGCAAGATACACCGGTTCACTCAGTCTTACATGAAACCTGCCACTTTATTTGCATGGACACCACTAGACGCAAACAACTCAACACCAACGCAGGTAATATCCAACAAGAAGAGAACGCCGTTTGCTATTTGCAAATATTGCTTTCAGATGATTTACCCTCACTGGGCCGTCAGCGCATGATGTCTGACATGGACGCCTGGGGTTATAGCTTTCGTCTCGGCAACACTCAAAACTGGTTTGAGCACGATGCAGAAGAGCCGCGTCATTGGCTGCTAAAACATAAATTAATCGATCAGTGCAGCCAACCAACCTATCAATTGCGATCCTAGTTAATTAGGTCACTATCGAATTAGTCGCACCCAAAATCTACTGCAGAATTTTTAAAACTAAACTAAACTAACGTTCTTCCGATAACACACCAACAGGCAGGAGAAACTGAGTGGATATCGCTTCAATCGTTGGCTTTATTTTAGCATTTGTAATCATTGGGGTTGCCATCATAATGGGTGGCCCCTTCATAATATTCGTCAATCCACCGTCGATTGTGCTGGTCGTCTGTGGCACTTTCGCCGTGACTTTAATGCGAATCACATTAGCCGACTTTCTGGGATCATTTAAAATTGGTTTAAAAGGATTTTTCTATAAGCTTGACTCAGCCCAAACCTTGATCGATGAGGCAGTAGAAATGGCCAATTTGGCACGTAAGGAAGGCATTCTTTCACTTGAAGGCAGAGAAATCACTAATCGTTTTTTGCAAAAAGGTATCGGCCTATGCATCGACGGTCATGCACCAGAAATTGTAAGCAACTTATTAACCAAAGATATCAACCTGTCGATTGAGCGTCACACTGTGGGCTCCGATATGTTCAAGGCGATGGCAGTTTATGCTCCTGCGATGGGAATGATTGGCACACTAATTGGCCTAGTGCAGATGCTTGCGAACATGTCAGACCCTGCTTCAATTGGACCTGCGATGTCCATTGCATTATTGACCACACTATATGGCGCAATCATTGCCAACGCCTTTGCTCAACCTCTGGCAGAAAAATTAATTTTAATTCGCGGCTATGAAAAACGTAATAGAGATTTAATTCTAGAAGCAATTAAGGGTATTCAAGACGGCACCAACCCCCGCGTATTAAAGCAATTGTTAGACGCCTATTTACCCGAAGGTAAACGAGTAGAAGGTAATTAAGGCACAATCGTTGATGATTTTGACCTTAATTTATTCGAATGTGACAGTTGCGCGATGAGTGAAGAATGCGAATGCCCCCCATGTGAAGAAGGCCTACCTGCCTGGCTTGCAACCTTTGCCGACTTAATGACGCTACTCATGTGCTTCTTTGTTTTGATGTTATCTTTTGCCGAAATTGACGCTCTCAAGTTCCGTCAGGTCGCTGCCGCAATGAAAAATGCCTTTGGTGTTCAACGTACTATTGAGGCAATCGAAATACCAAAAGGAACCAGTGTCATCGCTAAAAGATACAGCCCAGGCAAGCCAATTAAAGTAACGCCACTAGAAATGATGCGAGAAAAAACGACTGACGACACTAAAACTAACCTCGATTTTTCTGATACTAGCTCCAAGAATGATATGTCACTTGGTGACACTAATGCTGTAGACATCGTTAAAGCAAAAGCGGAAGAAGAAGCAAATAAATTACAAGAAAAATTAGCTGGCGCTATAGGGGATGGTTTATTAGATGTGGAAGCTTTTGCCGATCGGGTGCTGATCCGCATTCGTGAGAAAGGTTCTTTTGGTTCTGGACAGGCTAAATTGAAAGAAGATTTCTTTCCTATTCTCCAACTCATTGCTGACGTTTTAAAAGAAAGTGATGGTTTGTTCATTATCTACGGACACACTGATGACATTCCTATCAAAACCAAAAAATTTCGATCTAACTGGGAATTGTCAGCCAGCAGAGCCGCTAGTGTTGTTCACTATTTTATACAGCAGGGTGGCATTGATCCAGAGCGATTGGAAATTCGAGCCTTAGCGGACAACCAGCCCATAGTTCCAAACGATAGCTGGTACCATCGCTCGCAGAACAGAAGAATTGAAATCAATGTACTTCATGGTAATTATTCGTCGATTGACCCGGAAGCATCAGCCGACAATATTAATTTTATCAATAATAGTGCCCTAGATAACTGAGTTTAACTATGACTAATCAACGCCGACGTTATTTCCGTATCGAAGATACACTCAGCTTTACTGTCTCAATGATCGACCCAGGCGAATTACAAACTCAAATCGACAGTTTTTGGAATGAAAAGCCGGTTAATGGTTTACACCATAGAGTTGATCATCAAATCGAGCAGCAGTTAAAAGATTTTAATGTGATTGAAAAAGAAATGCCCGAATTGGCACGTTACCTTTCTGTATTACAGGGCCAAGTAGATAGCCTCACAGCAAAAGCAATATCAGAACAAGTATCTAGTCTTGACAGACAAAAAGTCAATCTAAGTGGACAAGGCATGTCCTACATGGCTGATCAAAAACTGACAGTCGGTAATACGGTCAAGCTTGATTTGGAACTATTGACTCCGGACCTAATGATAACAATATTTGCCCAAGTAGTTTCAATAGTGCCAATGTCAGGTCAAAATCCTGAACAGTATAGAACATCCCTCGACTTCACTCATATTTATGAAGCGGATCAGGCTCTTTTAGTAAAACGTATTAACGCACAACAATTGAAAGATATTGTTGCAGCCAAATCAATCACTAACGAGTAAATTGTTATATTAAATTCTATTAATGACGAAATTACTTTCTCCTTCCTGCCCCAGCGAGCGAGCAGGGCTAGTTTAAGCCATACCAGAGCTAACTAAACAGAAACACTCTGTAGCCAGTCACTCAATAATCTAGCCTGTTCTGATAAAGGCCGATTGCTATCCCATGTCAGATAATAAGATCCTGGTGCTTTCATTTCCATATCACCCAAGCGGACTAATTTATTTTGTTTGATTAAGCTATCAACCTGACTATCCCAGCCGAGCGCTACGCCTTGGTTTTCCTCTGCAGCCTGTAACGCCACCACGTAATTATTAAACCGTCTAAAATTAGACTCTGGCAATACGACACCCCATTTAGCAATCCAACTGCTCCACCCAATCCAACTTGGATCAAGACTATCCAGACGTAGTAGCGGAAAATTAGCCAGTTGTTCCGGCTCTGTTAACTCATGTTGCTCTGCAAATTCTCGACCGCAGACTGGATAGATAATATCATCAAACAAATGCGTAGCTGACTCGCCTGGCCAATCGCCATTACCATATCGAATACGAATATCAGCCAATCTAAAACCTTCATCATGCGGATTATCAGAAATGGCATGATTAAGTGCAACGTGCTTATGCATGGCCCAAAAACTACCTAGCCGAGGCATCAACCACAAAGACGCGAATGCGGTAGTTGCTCCAATGGTGATACTAGCCGTTTCATTCCGTGTTTTTAGTGATTGCCATGCATTGCCGATATTACGAAAGCTACTGCTGAGAACCTGATGAAGCTCTAACCCAGCTTTAGTCAATTCAACGCCCCGATGATGACGTTTAAAAACGGCTAGTCCTAAGTCCGTCTCGAGTAGTTTAATCTGTCGACTAACGGCCCCTAAAGTGACCCCTAGCTCGGCTGCTGCCTGAGTTAAATTGCCGTGGCGCGCGCAAGCATCGAATGTATTTAAACCGGTTAAACTCGGCAACTTATAATATCTTCGAGCCATCTGATAAACACCTGTTTAATATTAATTACTGTAATAAATTTTAATTAATTACCCATTATTTACTTGAGTTAAACGAATAGGCTTCTGGCCCGAAAAATTCCTCAATGCATTATTCATTAAACACTAAGACTTTACTTAAAGTAAAGTCTTGGTGCTTTTTTTGAATATTGCCAAATAAATCAAATGAAGGCACTGTACTGTTAAATTTTAATCAAAATCCTAAGTTTTACATACCAAGGGTGAAATTCAATGCTACATACTAATCAGACAACCACTTCTTTTGATTTAGATATTGATTCTGTATTGAAACCCATTACTCAAGCCTCTGGTCTACCCAATGTGGTTTACACCGATGCAGACTATATGCGGCATGAGCGCGACCAGGTACTTGGCACCAGTTGGGCAGGTTTATGGTTTTCGAGTGATCTACCAGAGCAGGGCTATGCCAAGCCAGTTGAATTTATGGGTTTACCTTTAGTTATCACTCGTAATAAACAGAATGAGATAAAGGTTTTTCATAATGTCTGCAGCCACCGAGGCACAGTTCTGGTCAAAGAGGAGCTTTCAGTCCAAGGTGTTTTACGCTGCCCATATCACTCTTGGAGTTACAATCTCGATGGCGATTTAATGGGAACGCCTCATATTGGCGGTGTTGGCGAGCATAAAGTAGACGGGTTTAAACATTGTGATCACGGCCTCAAGCCCGTGCGAAGTGCTATATGGATGGACACCATTTTCATAAATCTATCGGGCGATGCAGTTGAGTTTGAGCATTACATCAAACCATTGTCTGAACGCTGGCAAACATTTTTGGGTAAAACAGGCCTTGGCTCTTTACAGGCTGCGATCAATGGCAAAGGCATGCAGATAGAAATTCAGGCCAACTGGAAACTGGCGATAGAGAATTATTGTGAAAGCTACCACTTGCCTTGGATTCACCCGAGCCTTAATAGCTACTCAAAGCTCGAAGACCATTATCACATCATTATCGATGAAGACTTTTCGGGTCAGGGTAGTTATGCCTATCGACCATCAGATGAGGTAGGCACCGCTTTGCCTCGCTTTTCAGAATGGCCACAAGATAAATTAGAACAAGCCGAATATGTGTCGTTTTATCCCAACGTACTGCTCGGAATTCAAGCAGATCACGCCTTTGTAATGATTATTGAGCCAGTATCACCTAACAAATCAATCGAGCATCTACGGTTATTTTATGTCGGTGGAGATGCTCTGGTGGACGATTTAGCGGCGAGTCGAAATTCAACCCTGGAATCCTGGCGTGTTGTTTTCAGTGAAGATATTGATGCGGTCGAAGGTATGCAAAAAGGTCGTTCATCTCCTGGTTACACTGGTGGTGTCTTCTCACCAGTGATGGATAATCCAACCCATCACTTTCATCAGTGGATCGCACGCAAACTAAAAGCAACAACCTAAAACAACCTAAAACAACCTAGATCAAGGGTTGAGCAGTGCCAAGCTGATCCGCTTATTCTGCTTACCCTTATTTTTTATTTTAGTCACGATCACTTCAGCAATCCCGGCCGTATTATTCACATGTGTGCAACCACAGGCTTGATAGTCAGCATCCAGAATGGTCACTGTCAGAATACTGCCTTGCCCTTAGGGCGACTGCACCGACATGGTAAGCACTAGATCAGGATTTTGCGCCAGCGCCTCATCTATTATCGAGCCAATACTCACGGCCTACTGGCTATTGATTAAACGAATCATTTCAATCGACAACCTGTCCTTGTCAATCAAAATCAATACGATTATCTATTTCAACGAGCACACCCGTTGCTAGATCCATAATTAGGTGACACATCAATTGCAGGCTGGTGTGCATTCGCATGTGACGATAATGCATTTCCCGATCTAAAAACATATTGACTCTGTCACCCACTTTGAAAACCAATAGAGCTTCAGCATTCATTTGATGAACAATAATAACGCTGTCTAAAGCAAAAAAGGCGTCTGTTAAACGATACTCATCACCATTAGATATAAGAGTGCCAGTTTCTCCTGGCTGCGCCCACCCATTGGATAAAAGAGGGTAGATTCGATTAAAATGGCATCATCTAATACAGCAACAATTTCACTTTGATGTGCTTTCTGATCGCTGTCTTGGTAAAATATTTTTTTGTAATTGAATCATCGCTCTCGTTAGGCTTTATAATTTTTACTCAGTAGCGATTTTGACGCAAGTACCCGTCTTATCCAATATGAAATGAATTCTGAATCATCACCCAAATTGCCTCAACGGAAGATAATCCACATCGATGCTGATTGCTTTTATGCAGCTGTTGAAGTCCGTGATAATCCAGCATTAAAAGGCTTGCCTATCGCAGTCGGGGGCAACGCTGAGCGCAGAGGCGTTATCGCAACCGCCAGCTACGAGGCGCGCCAGTTCGGTATTCACTCTGCCATGGCGAGCGCGACTGCGCTAAAACGATGCCCGCACCTAATATTGATATCAGGTCGAATGGCAGCTTATCGAGAGGCTTCTCGTCAGATGCGTGAAATATTCTCTGAATACACTGATTTAATTGAACCACTGTCTCTCGATGAAGCGTTTCTCGACGTTTCGGACTGTGACCACTGTCAAGGTAGCGCGACATTAATCGCCAGAGAAATTCGCCAACGCATTGCAGACACAGTTGGCATTACCGTGTCGGCCGGTATTGCGCCCAATAAATTTATTGCTAAAGTGGCAAGTGACTGGCACAAGCCCAACGGACAGTTTGTTGTTACGCCAAATCGGGTTGTTGAATTCCTAAAAGACTTGCCAGTCAAAAAAATATGGGGGGTTGGCAAAGTAACGGCAGCACGATTAGAAAAACACGGTATCAAGTCTTGTGCGGATGTGCGCCAATATTCTTTATTTGAGTTTGTTCAAATGTTCGGTAACTTTGGTGAACACATTTATAAACTTGCCCATGGAGAAGATAACCGGCCCGTGGTTTCTGAATGGCGCCGAAAATCAATTAGTGTTGAAAACACCTACGAGCAAGATTTATCAAATTTAGCCACTTGCATAGAAAAAATACCTGCGTTAATCGCAGAGCTAGAGAAACGTATGGAAAACCTTGATGCTGATTATGGTATCCAAAATAGCTTCCTAAAATTAAAATTCAATGATTTCACCCAAACGACTATTGAGCGAAATAACAGTAAACCAATCTTTGCTGATTTGAGTTCACTTTGTGAGGAAGCATGGTTGCGAAAAAAGCTCCCTGTTAGACTCGTTGGCATCGGAGTTAAGTTAAATGATTTAACTGAGAACAGCGGTCAACTCGACTTATTTGTGGACCCCACTCAAATTTAGTTTGGGTCTGCTCGCAATAAAACTAAATAAGTGTCGTACCCATAGTCCGTTATGGGTACCAATTAAAGTTTAAACTATGACGATAATGTCGGCGCTAGTTCAATTGTCATTTTTGCACCATGCATTGCATAACCCACTTCTTCGATTTGCTTGATCACATCATCTTGATCTAATGCCGAGTGTTGCTTACCTTTCTCAACCTCTAATCGCGTTTTAAATGGGGATAGCGACAACAAGTCTGGATCAATCGAATCGGGCAGTATCAGCGCCTCAACACGAGTGCCTTTCGCAACGCTGAGATATTTATCGCCACATTTTGCACTTTGGTAGATATCAATTTTCAAAAGTTAAGTCTCACTGGATTGTTGGTTTTAGAGTAGTTATTCGTAAGTACAAAAATAAGCGGTTGCGACAGCAACCTTGACTTGAAACTTTAAGTTAGCTTCGACTATAAAATGCTCACCTGCAGCACAGTCTATCCATTCATCACTTTCAGGCAACTTAACAGTCAGCATACCACTGACGACATTCATTACTTCCCTCTGACTCGTGCCAAACTCATATTCGCCAATAGCCATTACACCCACTGTTGCGGGTAATGTACTGGTTTGAAATCCGATTGATGCCACTTGCCCATCAAAGTATTCATTTACTTTAAACATGTTTGATCGCCCTATTGTTGGTCGAGCTTAACTCGACCATATTAAACTAAACCATATTCTAACTTGGATAGTGAACTGCACAAAGCACCTAAGTGATATTTATAATGATTAAGCACTCGTTGTCGGATGTAACTATGTGTTCGGCGCTGCGAAAGCAATCCTTGAATCACACTTCATTAGCACCCAGATTGCACTAAATTACCTGACGGAAACATCAAGAAAAAACGGCCGATTCATCCTCAACATCATCACTCCTGCATGTTCATGTGCTCAAGACTTACCGTTACCAATATTCCGTATTGGACATCGCAACCATGGATACCTAGAGCAAAAATACCTATTGCTGAACCGACAGTAAAAAGAACCGAAGAAATAGAGTTGTCAAATGCGTCGATCAATACAAGTTATATCAAATGGGTTAATTCTACGCATTCAAGAACAGAAGCCTAAGACCTTCATTACAGCATAACTGCTCCTATCAAATTCACCCTGACCTAAGTCCGTAAGCTTCCTAAGAGCCGTGGTAATAGATACATTTAAGTGTCCCCATTTAATCACGATTCAAACGATTACGTGGTACCCAGACTTCTTTGAACTATCAAAACAGTTACTAGCTTATGGAAAATTAATTATTTTCAAATCAACTGCAGCGCTGGCTAATGACCGTCGTTGCCATTCATGGCGGCATTTAAGTCAACAGCAGTTTTCGTTAGCAGTCATATCTACTACATCTGAAGTTGGTTTTACACGACACTTTGCCGTCATTTGTAGTAAATTTAGTATAAGTGATTACTGCTAGGTGGAATTAGTTCTCATTAGGCTCATATCACTTGAATTAATTTTATATTCAATTAACCTTAATAAATCATTGTAGTTCGATAAACTTTAATTAATAGGCTCCAATAAGTGTAAACGGATATGGAAATAAATACTCAAGACCTGATTTCAGAAGTTGAACGCCTCCGCATAGAACTTCATAACGTTACTCAAAATAGAAACGATCTTTTAATTCATAAGCAGCAACTCGATGCGATAATGGACAATGCGCCTCTTGAGGTGTCCTTGAAGGACAGTAAAGGTCGCTTTATCAGGGTCAACAAGAAATTTGAGAAACTATTTCAAGTCAAAAGTGCAGAACTCTTAGGAGTGCTGTCTCCCAATATCTACGGCCCCAAGCTGTCTGCTACTTCACGCAAACAAGATCTATCTGTCCTAAATTCGGGAGTAGCCGAGTGGTGTGAAGAAATAGTTAAATTGAATAATGAGGATCAATCACGCTCCTTGTTAACAATAAAGTTTCCAGTCTTTAATGCTGATGGAAAGGTTGATGGCCTAGGCGCAATAGTTACCGACATTACTGAAGGTTTAGCCATCAAGGAACAGTTACTTGAACGCAACTCACTATTTAGTCAGGCAGTAAAATTTGGTAACGCAGGTCATTGGGAGTGGGATATAAAAGCTGGCCGTTATATTGCCTGCTCAGAACAGTATGCCAATATCTATGGTATGACGGCTAAACAGATGCTTGAGGGGATAACTAGCATTGAAAAAGATCTTCAATTAGTTTGTGATGACGATCGCGAACGATATAGACAAGTTATTAATGAAGCACTAGAAAACAAACAAGGATGGAGCATTGAGCATTGAGTATTGTTATTACAAGTCAGGTCAGCGGGTTTATCTACATGAGATAGGCCAACTTGTGCTAGATGACTATGGCGTAATTGTTAAGACGACAGGAACAGTTCAAGACATCACCCAGATAAGGCAAGTGGAAGAAGCGTTGCAACGAAGTCACGCGCTCTATCATCAGGCGGAAACCATGGGCAACATGGGGCATTTTTGCTGGGATCTGGTGAAAGACAAATTGATTTCCTGTTCAGATCAGTTTGCGCTAATATTTGGTATGACCGCGCAGGAAGCAATCGATTATTTCATTAGCAGTGAAGCAGAAATGAAAGTCATTCACCCAGCTGACAAGGAGTATTTCAGGCGAGGTAAATATAATTCTAAAGGAGCACACACAGAAATAGACCTTGAATACAAGATCACTACCTCTTGGGGTGATACGCGGCACGTCTATACACGTAGTGAGTTGATGCTTGATAATGATGGCGTTCCGTCACAGTCATTCGGAACCGTTCAGGACATTACTGAGCGTAAAAAAGCCGAATTACGTGATAAATCTCGTACTAACGTTTTAGAACTAATTACGAGTGGCAAATCATTACCAGTCATTCTGGAAGCCATTGTGCATGTTGTTGAGCAAGATAATCCAGCCATGCTATGCAGTGTTTTATTATTAGACGATGCAGGACAACACCTATTAAGCGGCACAGCGCCAAGTCTTCCCGATTTTTATAACGAAGCAATTCACGGTATGGAAATTGGTGTGGGTGCTGGCTCCTGCGGAACAGCTGCCTTTGTTAACGAGCGTGTCATTGTTGATGATATTCAGACTCATCCTTACTGGGTTCTCTTTAAAGCGCTGGCAAGTAAAGCAAAATTGCGCGCCTGTTGGTCGGAGCCAATACGCTCAACAAAAGGGGAGGTGCTCGGCACTTTTGCCATCTACCACCACGACATACATAATCCAACAGAAGCTGATATTGACTCGATAGAACAAGCAGCGGGCTTTGCCAGTATTGCGATTGAGAAAACCAAAGCTAACTCGATATTAACGGCGAGTGAAAGCCGTTTACGTCTAGCACTAACGGTAACGAAACAGAGTTGGTTCGATTTAAATATTCAAACAGGGGCAGTGTTAACGAGTCCTGAGTACGCCAAGCTACTGGGGTATGACCCAGATGAATTTCACAGCAGCCTTCAAGGGTGGCAAGACAACCTGCATCCGGACGATTACGACGCTGTGATGGCCGCTTATCAAAATGGCCTGAATCAAGGCAATGTATTCTCTATGGAATATCGTCGGCGTAACAAAGATGGACATTGGCTCTGGTTAAATTCAACTGCTGAAATTTTCGAATGGAGTTCATCACAAAAGCCATTAAAAATGATTGGTATTCATACTGACATTACCGAGCGTAAAGAAGCTGAACAAAAACTTGAGCGAATTGCCCATTACGACTTACTAACCAACCTTCCTAACCGTGCATTAGTGTTAGACCGTTTAAGTCAAGCCATGGTGCAGTGTAAACGCTCCAATCAGTCATTAACCATTGCATTACTGGACTTAGATGGCTTCAAGGCTGTCAATGACACTCATGGTCATCGTGTGGGGGATGAGCTACTCATTGTCGTGTCACAACGCATGAAAGTGGCTTTACGTGAAGGTGATACGCTAGCCCGCATTGGCGGTGATGAATTTGTCGCTATCATGAATAATTTGGATAAGTTCGGTGAAAGTGAGCCTATACTAAAACAGTTATTAAAGGCTGCAGCTCAGCCTGTCACCGTGGGTGATGCCGTAATGCAAGTTTCAGTCAGTATTGGCGTTACTTTTTATCCACAAGACGGTGTGGACGCAGACCTACTCATCCGTCACGCTGACCAAGCCATGCATGTCGCTAAACAAGCAGGCAAAAATCGCTATCACTTGTTTGATGTCGCGCAATATAATGTGATGAAGATTCAGCGACAAAGTATAGGCGATATTCGTTCCGCTTTGGGTCGACGCGAGTTTGTGCTGCACTATCAACCCAAAGTGAATATGCGCACTGGCGAAGTGATAGGCGTAGAAGCTTTAATCCGCTGGCAGCATCCTGAGCGTGGTTTAGTCCCACCTTTAGAGTTCTTACCGGCGATAGAAGGTCATGCCATTAGTCTTGAGCTGGGCGAGTGGGTCATAGACACCGCATTGAACCAAATAAGCCAGTGGCAAAACATGGCACTCCAGATGCCTGTCAGTGTCAACATTAGCGCCTATCAATTGCAATACGATAACTTCGCCACTCGCCTGGCAGCATTATTGACGGCCCATCCTGAAGTAAATCCACACTATTTAGAATTCGAAATACTTGAAACTAGTGCATTAAATGACATCAAAAAAGTATCTGACACTATGAATGCCTGCCTTGATCTGGGCGTCCGCTTTGCCTTAGATGACTTTGGTACTGGGTACTCATCACTCACCTATCTCAAACGCCTACCGGCGCACTTAATTAAAATCGACCAAAGTTTTGTGCTGGGCATGTTAGAAGATGCCGATGATTTATCGATTGTTGAAGGCGTTGTTGGTTTAGCTAAAGCATTTCAACTTGAAGTAATTGCTGAGGGTGTAGAGACGATCGACCATGGCCTATCACTGCTGCAACTGGGTTGTGAGCTGGCGCAGGGTTACGGCATTGCTCGACCCATGCCTGCCGATGAGCTTCCTGAATGGGCATTAAACTGGAAAGCAGATGATGCTTGGCAGGCAAAAGATCTTATAGGGGCGAATTGAATCAGGCACTGTGCTTAACAAGAAATTCCTTTAAAACGTTCGGCTATGGATATCAGCTTTTGAACCAGGATCTCCTATTAAACCAGCGACTATTTTATTAACGACAGTGTGGAAACGCTGCTTTTGGTACAACAATAACTCCCAACTAATAATACTATTTATTGTAGGCACCTGTTGATCACAAACCACATTATTCTCGGATAAACTTCAAACTTAGATGACTGATGAACATTAAATCAGGTGATTGATATATCTGTAATGACTTCGGTTCCTCCATATTTTTTAAATTCTACCTGATAATAAGAACCGTCAGGTTATTGCTCAGCCACTTCGATGAAACTTTTTGCGGGTATTTAGACCCAGTTCAGTCATCCTGCCGACTCGAACGAGAGCCAGTCATAATATTGAGTTGATGTGGTTTCAAGGACGCTTGGCGCAAGCCTTTTCAACTGCCATTAATTTTAGAAAAAATTAATGGCAAAGGGTCAAGAATACCAACCAAACAATCATCTTTTTTTGTCGTTAAACATATTTTTACTGATACGGTCATTGCAATCGATGGCAATAAAGTAAAATTAGTTAATAGTAACGACTATGACGGCGTCCAGAAAGACTCAAACCCCATAACGCGCAAGTGGAAAATTGCATTGGGAGTTACTCGGCAAAAGTAGATGCTACAAACAATAAATATTCTGTAGTGGGTGATTGTTCACCCAAAAAAAACCTCAAGTATCGAATACTTGAGGTTATCTAATGGCGGAGAGCGAGGGATTCGAACCCTCGATACGGATTAACGTATACACCCTTAGCAGGGGCGCGCCTTAAGCCACTCGGCCAGCTCTCCAAATTTTATTTGATAAGACGATAAAAGCTACCGCTTTATTCCAAACTCAACTAATAAACTATTAGTTTTCTAATGTATTCCCTATTTGATCTTGACCTTGATCAAGATCTTGATCTTGATCTTGATCTTGATCTTGATCTTGATCATTTTCTTTATCAGTCGGCTGTCCTTCTTCCGCCTTAATACGGTCGTAAATTTCTTCTCTATGAACCGCTATTTCTCTCGGCGCGTTAACGCCGATTCTAACTTGGTTACCTTTAACGCCTAAAACGGTAACAGTTACTTCGTCACCTACCATTAAAGTTTCTCCAATCCGCCGAGTTAATATCAGCATATAACTTCTCCAAATAAATAAAATACAGCAATCTCAACCTCAATTCCTATGTAGGCTATCTTTTAATTATTATTATGTTGCTCTAAACAAGTTAAGAGCTGCGCGCATTCTACCCAACTAATTCCACAAGGGCTACCTTTCAGACTCTAATTCGAAACCATCGTGTAATGCCCTAACACCTAATTCTAAATATTTCTCGTCAACAACGACTGAAACCTTAATTTCAGAAGTCGAAATCATCAAGATATTGATACCTTCCTTAGCTAACAGTTCAAACATACGACTCGCAATACCCGCATGTGATCTCATTCCTACACCAACAATCGAAATTTTAGCAATGCGATTGTTACCCGACGTAACACGCGCGTTAAGTTCTTTTGCAGTTTTGTTTAATGATTCAAGCGCCGCATCATAATCATTACGATGCACTGTGAATGTGAAGTCAGTTGAACCATCTGCGCCGACATTTTGCAGAATCATATCCACTTCGATGTTCGCATCGGAAATGGGACCCAATATTTTATATGCAATACCAGGTGTATCGGAAACGCCATTGACTGTTAGCTGGGCTTCGTCACGGTTAAATGCAATGCCCGATATTAGTGCTTGTTCCATAATATCGCCTGCTTCATATTCTGAGGTTATTAGGGTTCCTTCGCCTGGTTCAAATGAAGATAAAACGCGCAATGGAACATTATATTTCTGAGCAAATTCAACTGCTCTAATTTGTAACACTTTTGAACCAAGGCTGGCCATTTCGAGCATTTCTTCAAAAGTAATAGTTTTTAAACGGGTTGCGTTCGGAACCACACGTGGGTCAGTAGTATAAACACCATCTACGTCTGTAAAGATCTGACATTCATCAGCACCCAAGGCAGCAGCCAATGCAACACCGGTTGTATCTGAGCCACCACGGCCCAAAGTGGTGATATTTGACTGTTCATCAACTCCTTGAAAACCGGCAACAACAACTATTATACCCTCATCAAGATCTCGTCGAATGTTTTCGTTATCGATAGATTTGATTCGCGCCTTATTATGCGCACTATCAGTAACAATACGCACCTGACCACCGGTGTAAGACTTTGCTGGGTATCCACGCTTGATAAGAGCCATTGCCAATAAAGCAATTGTGACTTGTTCACCCGTGGTGAGCAATACATCTAGCTCACGCCCTTTTGGTTTTGGCGTTATCTCGCTGGCTAAAGCTAATAGTCGGTTGGTCTCACCACTCATTGCAGATAGCACGACGACCATGTCATTACCCTGTTCTTTATAGGCGATAACTTTGTCTGCGACCGCTTCAATACGCTCTATAGAGCCAACTGAAGTACCACCATATTTTTGAACCAGTAAAGGCATGTGTTCTGCTAAAAAAAAACGAGGCCGGAGTATAGAAAAATTAGCTTCATTTGTATAACGAATTCTAGCTATTTATCACGTTTGACAGCAATTAAATTTGGTTCTCTATCCAAGGTGCTACTGACGTTAACGCTTTTTCCAAGTTTTCTGGTTGGGTTCCACCCGCTTGAGCCATATCAGGTCGCCCTCCCCCTTTACCACCACATTGCTCGGCGACAAATTTTGCTATATCACCTGCTCGAATCTGGTTGGTTTCCGACTGAGTGACGCCAGCAATAATATTCACTTTACCGTCCTCACTGCTGGCCAATACAACCACTGCGGCTACTAGTTTATTCTTTAATTGATCGACAGTATCTCGAAGAGTTTTAACATCAGCACCTTCAAGTACCGCAGTTAACACCTTAATTCCCTTCACTTCTAACGCTTGGCTAACCAAGTCACCTCCAGCCTGACTGGCTGCCTTTGACTTTAACGCAGTCAATTCTTTTTCCTGCATACGTAAGCTGGTTTGTAATTGCTGAATTCTATCGACAAGATCCTCCCGGCTTGATTTTAACGCTTGCGCTGCACTGTCTATTTTAGACTCGCTATCGATAAAGCGCCGAACTGCATCACGGCCTGTGACCGCTTCAATTCGTCGAACACCTGAGGCACTACCTGTCTCGAGTGTTATTTTAAATAGGCCGATATCGCCAGTTCTTTGTACATGTGTACCACCGCATAGCTCGACTGAATCCGAACCAATACTCAATACCCTAACAACATCACCATACTTTTCACCAAATAACGCCATAGCACCGGTCTCTTTGGCCTCGTCCATGTTCATCAATTGAGAACTGGTCGGTACATTAAGTCTGATCTGATCATTTACCCATGTTTCTATTTGAATGATCTCATCTTTAGTGACTGGTTGATAATGTGAAAAATCAAACCGTAGCTTTTCAGCATCAACCAACGACCCTTTTTGCTGCACATGCTCGCCTAAAATTTGTCTTAATGCCTCGTGCATCAAATGAGTTGATGAGTGGTTCAACATCACTGTTTGACGATGTGCTGCATCGATTGCCGCTTGAATAGAATCTCCAACGCTGAGCTGACCGCTTGTCAGTCGTCCTACGTGCAGGTATACGCCGCATTGCTTCTGGGTATCACTGACTTGAAAAATGCTATTACCTATAGCCAATACTCCGGTATCACCCACCTGCCCACCCGATTCAGCATAAAAAGGGGTTTGGTCCAATACCACAATGGATTGATCCCCATTGTCGAGTGAACTGATTGAAGTGTCGTTTTGCAGGATAGCAATGACTTTGGCAGTGGCATTATTATGCTCGTAACCCAAAAATCCAGTTGCAATATAACCATCAAGGTTGAATTTTTTACTGACCGCACCAAACTGGCTCGCTGCCCTGGCACGCGTTTTCTGCGTTTCCATTTCGGCTTCAAAACCCACTAAATCTATTTCTAAGCCTCGTTCTCTAGCAACATCAGCAGTTAAATCGACGGGGAATCCAAATGTGTCATAGAGTTTAAAAATAACGGCGCCACTGATTGTATTACTGTTAAGTTCACTAATTGCTTGCTCAAGAATTCCCATACCCAATTCTAAGGTCTCAGCAAAACGCTCTTCTTCTTTTTGTAACACACGTGTGACATGATCACGGTATTGAGTCAGTTCAGGGTAAGCTCCACCCATTAACTGATCTAGTGTGGTAACCAACTTGTGAAAGAAGGGTGTTTTGCAACCTAATTGGTGACCATGACGTGCAGCACGGCGAATAATACGTCGCAGCACATAACCTCTTCCCTCATTCGAAGGCAAAACACCATCAACAACAAGAAACGCACAGGATCGAATATGATCGGCTATAACGCGTAGTGATTTATTTTCCAAATCGTTAATACCGGTTAACTCAGCCGCCGCTTTGATCAATGTCTGGAATAAGTCGATATCATAATTATTGTGTACGTTTTGTAAGATAGCAGCGAGTCGCTCTAACCCCATGCCAGTGTCGACTGAAGGTTTAGGCAAAAGATTTAAAGTGCCCTGCTCGTCTCGATTGTATTGCATGAAAACTAGATTCCAAATTTCGATGTACCGATCGCCATCTTCTTCTGGTGTACCTGGAGGGCCCCCTTCAATTTCAGGCCCATGATCATAGAAAATTTCACTACAAGGTCCGCAAGGCCCTGTGTCACCCATCGACCAAAAGTTATCGCTCGTGCTAATGCGGGTTAGTTTTGAGGAATCAACGCCAATTTTATTGAGCCATATATCAGCAGCCTCATCATCTTCGGAATAAACAGTCACCCAAAGTTTATCAACAGGCAGACCAATAACATTAGTCAGAAAATCCCAAGCATAAAAAATAGCTTGTTCTTTAAAGTAATCACCAAAACTGAAGTTACCCAACATTTCAAAAAAAGTATGGTGCCTTGCCGTGTAACCGACGTTCTCTAAATCATTGTGTTTACCGCCTGCTCGAACACAACGCTGAGATGTAGTGGCCTTGCTGTAACTTCGCTTATCGGTACCGAGGAACACGTCTTTAAATTGCACCATGCCCGCATTGGTAAACAACAGGGTGGGGTCATTGCCCGGAACGAGAGGGCTAGAGGCAACAATCGAATGTCCGTGGCCTTCAAAGTAGTTAAGAAATTTGTTGCGTAATTCAGCGCTGGTAGTCATATTTTTGAAGTCTTGATCCATTAAGCAACAAACAAAATATTTTGTTTGTTGCTTGTGAAAATGATGTTTCCGATCGACGCTGTGGTTTTATTTCATCAGAGCCTTAACTATCGGAATAATCTCATGACTGACTCAGTAGAAAAACCCTTATTTTGTAAAAATCGCGCCTGTTTCATCTTTTGGCTATAATCAGTCGGAATTTGAAGCCCATATTTCTTTATTCGTTGCTGCTCAAGTGACTCATTCCAGTCAATTGAAAGCATTGACATTTGTTCATCAATTAACTCACTAGCAACACCTTTTTGGCGTAACTCATGGATGATTTTAATTGGGCCAAGGCCTGCATTAACTCTATTGTTAATATAGCTCTCAGTAAATTGTGCATCACTTTGTAAATTGTTTTGTTGCAACACTTCGAGCGCAAGCTCGATTTCCTCAGGATCAAACTCTCGCTGTTTCAATTTTTGTCGAAGCTCGTACGCCGAGTGTTCTCGGCGCGCGAGTAAATCCATCGCTTTATTCCTAGCACTCATTTCTGGCGCTCACGCTTAAAACTTATTACTGATATTTAAATCTACCACTGGCTTCAAGTGATAATTAAATTTCTTCCAATTCGGCTTGAGTATTGGCTTCCTTCACCTCGTTGTTGGCTTTATCAGAGGGCTTAGGCAACAGTTCTTCACGAATTTTATGCTCTATTTCTGCCGACATTTCGGGATGCTCCTTGAGGAATTGACGTGAGTTATCCTTTCCCTGTCCAATTCGTACTTCTCCATAGCTATACCAGGCACCAGCCTTGTTCACATAACCCAGCTTTACGCCAAGATCGATTAGCTCACCTTCACGTGATGAACCTTCGCCATAGAGGATTTCGAATTCACACTGTTTGAAAGGTGGCGCCACTTTATTTTTAACGACTTTGACTCGTGTCTCATTACCAACCACCTCATCACCACGCTTAATCGCACCAATTCTGCGTATATCAAGGCGTACGGAGGCATAAAATTTAAGTGCATTACCACCGGTAGTTGTCTCTGGATTTCCAAACATGACACCAATTTTCATCCGGATCTGGTTAATGAAAATAACCATCGTGTTCGAGCGTTTAATATTACCCGTTAGCTTACGCAAGGCTTGTGACATTAAACGAGCTTGAAGGCCCATATGTGAATCACCCATATCGCCTTCAATTTCAGCCTTTGGAGTCAATGCAGCAACTGAGTCAATAACCACCACATCGACACCACCAGAACGAACTAGCATGTCGGTAATTTCAAGTGCTTGCTCACCTGTATCGGGTTGTGAAACCAATAAATCATCGATTTCGACACCTAGCTTAGCAGCATAGGATGGGTCAAGCGCGTGCTCAGCATCGACAAATGCCGCTGCGCCTCCTGCCTTTTGACATTCAGCAACCACCTGAAGCGCTAATGTCGTTTTTCCTGAGGATTCTGGCCCATAAATTTCAATTACCCGACCTCGTGGTAAGCCACCGATGCCTAACGCGACGTCTAGTGACAATGATCCAGTTGAGATAATACCGATGGTATTATCAACACCTGAGTCGCCCAATCGCATGACGGCTCCCTTGCCAAACTGCTTTTCAATTTGACCAAGAGCGGCGTCGAGTGCTTTCTTTCTATTTGCGTCCATCTTTATTCCCTATTCGTTATTTATTTGGTGTGATGCTTTATTTAATGTTTAATATTTTAGATTATCCCATAGACAAGAGAGAACATAAAGAGAACTTTCTAGCAGTCACATCCGTGAATTCAACATCAACTTATTATATGACTCACGTCGATTCTATGGCGTTACTTTAATTCATTACTAGCTCACAGGATGAGCTAGTAATGAATTAAAGTAACTCAGCATTTATGATGCGAAGCAGCTGTTCGATGGCTGATTCCATTGTGCTTAAACGTATTTTTCCTCTGTTTCCATCGAATAAAGATTTTTGTGCCCATGTTTGGTTTTGACTTGCAATGGCGATCCACACCGTGCCAACTGGCTTTTGATCGCTACCCCCACCTGGCCCTGCAACACCAGTAACAGCAATTGAATATCCAGCATGGCTATGCTTTAAGGCACCAACGGCCATTGCTATTGCGACCGGTTCACTGACCGCCCCATATTGTTCTATGACTGATTCAGAGACGCCCAGCATTTCCACTTTTGATTCATTACTGTAAGTAACAAACCCACGTTCAAACCAGGCCGAGCTTCCGGCTAAATCGGTCAATGATTTAGCAATTAAACCGCCCGTACAGGATTCGGCAGTGCAAAGTTTTAACTTTGCACCCGATAGCGAAGTTGCAAGCTCATTGATTAATTCAGTTAATGGCTTAGTCATTATTAGCATTCATTTGATGACCTGAAGTTTATAAAATTCAAGATTGTGATAATCAATATTAATTACAAAAGCATCATAATAATTTAGATTATAAATTGCTAGCAAGTCCAATTTAATATTGTCTGAATCACTTGCTTCAAAAACAATCTAATGGCTTTAATAAAACAACTTGTTAATGCTGGCCTGTGAATTTTAGCCCCTTAAATACACAGGTTAATTTCTTTTTTCGAAGTTCTTACAAAAATATCATGAAACCCTATAAAATGTTGCCATTAAAAGTCATCACCACTATAAAAGACACACCGCATGAGTAAAACCCAGACAACCCAACCAACCCCTATGATTCAGCAGTTTCTGCGTATTAAGGCGGATCATCCAGATTCACTTTTATTTTATCGCATGGGTGACTTTTATGAGTTGTTTTTCGATGACGCCAAACGTGCATCGCGATTGCTGGATATCACACTCACCAAACGCGGAACGTCCAATGGCGAACCTATTCCAATGTGTGGCATTCCTTACCATGCAGCGGATAATTATCTTGCTAAACTAGTGAAGGCCGGTGAGTCGATTGCCATTTGCGAACAAGTCGGTGATCCAGCCACCAGTAAAGGGCCCGTCGATCGACAGGTGATGCGGGTGGTGACACCAGGCACACTGACCGACGAGGCATTATTGCAGGACCGCCTAGAGAATTTATTGAGCTGCATATACCAGAAAGCCTCTGGCTGGGGTATTGCATCAATGGAAATTAGTTCAGGTCGATTTACCGTTAGCCAGCTCGGCCTGAATGACTCTTTGGTGGGTGAAATAGCTCGATTAAATCCAGCGGAGATTATTTATTGTGATGACCAGAAATTACCACTCGAACCAGCACAGCTAAAACAAGCGCACCCAATGCCAATTTGGTACTTCGAGCTTGAAACCTGCACGCGATTACTCTGCGAGCAATACCATATTCACGATCTCGATGGCTTTGGCTTGACTGATTTACCACTCGGCATTTGTGCCGCAGGCTGTTTGCTACAATATATCAAGGACCGGTTGAAGACATCACTACCACATTTGCAGTCGATAAGAATTGAGCAAGTGTCGGATGTTTTATTGATCGATGCCAATAGTCGCAAAAATTTAGAGTTGATTCAGTCGATTAATACGGAAGCGAGCGAGCATAGCTTGTTACATGTCATCGACTTTTGTCAGACCGCAATGGGGCATCGCGAGTTAACCCGCAATCTACAAAAGCCTATCCGCAATCAAAATGTAGTGCGCGAAAAATTGCAGGCAGTGGATAGTTTACTTAACAACCGACAGTTCGAAGTAGCCGCTGAAACTATGAATTCAATTGGTGATATTGAACGCATTCTGGCACGCATCGCACTGCTATCCGCGCGGCCACGTGACTTAAGCACGTTGATGGCAACACTCGAATTACTGCCTCGATTACAAAGTCAGTTAGAGAACCTAGATAGCCCTTTGATCCGTTCTCTATCACAGCAAATTTCGACACACCCCAAAACACTAGCACTGCTCGTGTCGGCTATCATCGACGAACCGCCTGTTTTAATCCGCGATGGCGGCGTGATCAAGCCAGGGTTTGATACCGAACTCGACGAGCTACGAGGCTTAAGTTCAAATGCAGATCAGTTCCTAATTGATATGGAAAATGAACAAAAGCATAAAACCGGCATCAATTCACTTAAAGTTGCCTATAACCGAGTGCATGGTTTTTATATTGAAGTGAGCAAACTGCATTCAGATGCGATTCCGGTTGAATACGTTCGCCGTCAAACATTAAAAGGTGTTGAGCGTTACATCACACCCGAACTCAAATCATTCGAAGACAAAGTCTTGAGTGCGCGCGAACGCTCTTTATCAAGAGAAAAGCATCTTTACGAGTTACTACTAAAACAACTCAGCGACCAACTGACCGCATTGCAACAATGTGCCTTGGGGTTGGCTCAGCTAGACGTATTACTCAGCTTCGCCAATTGTGCTGATAGATACCAGTGGTCAGCGCCGACATTAGTCGAAGACCCGATCCTCGATATACGTGACGGTAAACACCCCGTAGTCGAACAAGTAATGCAGCAAGCGTTCATCGCCAACGACACTCAACTCGATCAAAATAAACGCATGCTATTGATCACCGGCCCAAATATGGGCGGTAAATCGACCTTTATGCGCCAAACTGCGCTTATTACTATTTTGGCCTACATGGGCAGTTACGTCCCCGCAACTCAAGCGACTATCGGCCCCATCGACCAGATATTCACTCGCATCGGTGCCAGTGACGATTTATCGAGTGGACGCTCAACTTTTATGGTGGAGATGACCGAAGCAGCGAACATTCTGAATAACGCTACACATAACAGCCTAGTATTGATGGACGAAATCGGTCGAGGCACCAGCACTTTCGACGGACTGGCACTGGCTTGGGCCTGTGCTGATCATCTATCACAAAAGTCAGGCGCGTTAACGCTGTTCGCAACTCATTATTTTGAGCTAACTCAATTGCCAGAGCAATACGACAATATTTGTAACGTACACCTAGATGCAGTGGAGCATGGCGATGACATTATTTTTATGCATCGGGTAAAATCAGGCCCTGCCAATCAAAGCTATGGTTTGCAGGTCGCCAAGCTGGCTGGCGTACCAAAATCAGCTCTCCAACTAGCGAAGCGTAAATTACATCAATTAGAGCAGCAATCGAATAAAGCTGGACCACAAATTGATTTATTCTCGATGGCAGCCCCAGAGCTTGAAGAGGCGCAATCCAATCCGACCATGGAAGCACTTTTGGCTATCGATCCGGATGCATTAACCCCGAGACAGGCCTTAGAGGAACTGTACCGCTTAAAATCGCTATCAATAGTATAGAATTATTAGGCAATATCACTTTATAAAATCCTATATCAAGATAATCTACTTGAAGTTTTACTTAGGCCTAATTAGACTTCCGCGATAATTTATCACTCTTTATTTTAGACTAACTCAATAGTCATCAACAGAGGCTCCGCATGACATTCGTCGTACTCGAAAATTGCATTAAATGTAAATATATGGACTGTGTTGATGTCTGTCCCGTTGACTGCTTCCATGAAGGCCCAAACTTCCTCGTCATCGACCCAGACGAATGCATCGACTGCACACTTTGTGAGCCGGAGTGCCCAGCAGAGGCCATTGTATCGGAAGATGACATGCCAACAGGTCAAGAGAGTTTTCTTGAGCTAAATGAAGAGTTATCGGCAATCTGGCCAGTGATTGTTGCCAGTAGGCCACCACCTGACGATGCAGTTGAATGGGATGGTGTTGAAGGGAAGTTGCAGTATTTAGAAAGATAATTGACATAAACTAAAGCGCGACTGACTTTTTAGCGGGTCAGTCGTGAATAAACCTCTTGACGCCGTTTGCTAACAATAGCGACTAGATTGGCAAAGGTTTTAATCCACCAACTGTCAACTGATATCAGTCAGTAAACTAAGACGTTATTGGCAAGTCCCATCCAAAAAGTCCTTCATTACGGGTGAAAATTGATCGCTATCAACCAGAAAAGCATCATGGCCATTGATTGAATCTATTTCAACATACTCAACGCATTCATCACAACTACCCGCTCTTTCCAAACCTTTAACTATTTCTCTTTGCTGTGTAGGTGGGAATAGAATGTCGGTGGTGACGCCAATGATTAGCGCTTTTTTGACTTGAATTTTAGTCAGGCCTGAATTGACCGACCCCCCATGATCAGCAACATCAAACCAATCCATTGCACGTGACAAATAAAGATAACTGTTAGCATCGAAGTTGTGAATAAATTTCTTGGCGTTATAGTCGAGATAGGATTCAACTTCGAATTCAAGTTCGAATGGAGCACCCGTTCTGCGGTCTTTGGCAACTCTTGATCGATCAAATCTTTGGTGCCATTCTTCGGCCGCTCGATACGACACTAAACCCAATTTTCGAGCGAGTGCCATGCCTGAATAAGGCGCTTCGTCTTGAGCATAGTTTCCACCCTTCCATGCCGGGTCTGATCGAATAATTTCGCGTTGCAGTGAACGCATTGCTAACGTAAATGGTAATGCCCGAGTCGCGGCTGATATGGATACCAGATAATCAACTTCACCCGGATATTGCAACGCATAAGCCAGTGCTACCATGCCACCCATAGAAGGGCCAATAACAGTATGCAGATGGTCAATCCCAAGCTCTACTAATAGGTGATGGCCTGATTTTGCAATGTCTTCGATGGTTAAATCAGGGAAGTCGAGCCCGTAGGTCTTACCTGTTGCTGGATTAATGGCTTCGGGGCCAGTACTACCAAAACAACTACCCAACGAGTTAACGCAAATAACATGAAAGACATTAGTGTCTATCGATTTACCTGGACCAATCATGTAATCCCACCAACCTGGGGTCGGATCTAGTTCAGATGATGAAGCATGTGCGCTAGGGGATAAGCCAGTAAAAATCAGTATTACATTATCATAATTACTCGATAGTTTGCCCCAGCACTCAAAAGCGACCGTTATCCTCGATAGCCGACCCCCACGCCACATAACAAAGTCGCTAGTGCCATAGTCACCTTTTAAATTAGCAAATTGGGTAGCTGGGGTGATTGCGCGTTTGGTACCCGCAAGATTTTCAGTTGAGTTCATATTACTTATTTCACTTTTGCAATACGCACTAAAGCAGTCGCGTCAGACATGGTGCATGACTGCTGATCCAGCTATTAACTGTCATAACAGACTCTCAACTTAGCCATGCAGAAAATAATAACATTTGGCGCTTTCTCTACCAATTAACCATCAACTTGAGGTTTACGCACACGAATAGACAACTCTTTTAGTTGCTTGTCACTGACGGGTGAGGGTGCTTGAGTTAACAAACAAGCCGCAGTCTGTGTTTTTGGAAATGCCATCACATCTCGTATTGAAGTCGCGCCACTCATAAGCATCACCAGTCGGTCTAGACCAAATGCGATACCACCATGCGGTGGACAACCAAATTTGAGCGCAGTGAGTAAAAACCCAAACTTGTCTTCGGCTTCTTGCTCGTCAATGCCCAATAGTTTTAATACGCGCTGTTGCATGTCTACTTTATGAATACGAATCGATCCACCACCCAATTCAGTACCGTTCAATACCATGTCGTAGGCTCTTGATAGCGTTTCACCTGGGTTTGCTTCGACTTCAGCCGGGTCGGTTGTATTTGGCGCAGTAAAAGGATGATGCAAAGCATTCCAACGGTTTTCACGTTCGTCATGTTCGAACATTGGGAAGTCGACTACCCAAAGAAAACGCCAGCCTGCCTCGACTAAGCCTAGGTCTTGTGCAACTTTTACTCGTAAAGCACCGAGCGATTCGTTAACCGTATTCGCTTTTTCGGCACCAAAGAAAATCAGGTCACCTGTTTCAGCCTTAGTCCGTGAGATGATTTCAGCAATGGCTTCGTCAGGCAAAAACTTGAGTATAGGTGACTGCAATCCTTCACGTCCCAAAGAGACGTCATTACATTTAATGTAAGCCAGACCTTTTGCACCGTAGCGTCCGACAAATTCGGTATAACCATCAATTTCTTTGCGCGATAGTTTATTGCCACCCGGCACACGTAATGCTGCCACTCGTCCTTTCGGATCATTTGCGGGACCAGAGAATACTTTAAATTCAACATCAGCAAGGATGTCAGAAATTGTTTGAAGTTCTAGTGCAATTCTTAGATCAGGTTTATCTGATCCAAATCGTTCCATGGCTTCGGCATAAGGCATGCGTAAAAACGGGCCATCAATGTCTTGTGATAGCACCGTCGAGAAAAGACCTTGAACCATTTTCTCCATCATTGACATGATGTCGTCTTCATTCATAAACGACGTTTCAATATCGAGCTGAGTAAATTCAGGTTGACGATCAGCCCGTAAATCTTCATCGCGAAAACAACGCACGATTTGATAGTAGCGATCCATACCCGACATCATCAGCAGTTGCTTAAATAGCTGCGGTGATTGTGGCAAAGCAAAGAAAGAACCGCTATGCGTCCGACTGGGTACTAGATAGTCTCGAGCACCTTCGGGAGTGGCTTTTGTGAGCATCGGGGTTTCAATGTCCATGAACTCTTCTGCTTCGAGCCAACTGCGCATGAAATGCGTAACCCGAGCACGCAATTGCATGCGGTACTGCATGACTGGACGGCGTAAATCGATGTACCGATATTTCTGGCGAATGTCTTCATGCACGTCGTCATCGAGCTGAAAAGGTGGTGTCTCGGAGCTATTTAGTATTTCCAGACCCCGCCCTAATACTTCAATTTCACCCGTTGGCATGTCTTCGTTGCTGGTACCTTCTGGGCGAGTTCTCACTAGACCCGTAATTTTCAATACGAATTCATTTCGGACTGATTCTGCGGTACTGAATAAAGCTTCATCATCAGGGTCGACTACAACCTGCAAAACGCCTTTTTTATCGCGTAGGTCTATAAATATAACGCCACCATGATCGCGACGACGGTTTACCCAGCCACAAACACTGATTTCTTGGCCTATATTTTCTTGGTTGAGTTCACCACAGTAATGGGTACGCATGTTTTTTCCGTATTTTGATGCTAATAATTAATTAATGATGGCGCACGGCTAGCATTTAAAACACGTTGGCTTTAAGCGCTGCCAACGCTAGCTTGCGGCTTCTTTAGTTGCCGGTTTTGGTGCAGTCGGTTCTTTTTTAACCGTGCTGGTTGTTTTTTCCGAAGTAGCGCTTTTTTTATCACTCGAATCAGTATTTTTTTTATCGCTCGAATCAGTGCTTTTTTTATCTCCTGAATCAGTCAGATTTTTCTGATTACTCGATTTAAAGTCAGTCTCGTACCAACCCGAGCCACTCAATCTAAATCTTGGCGCTGAAATCATTTTCTTCAAGCCCGGCTTAGCACAAGCTGGACAATCGGTTAGCGCTGAATCGCTAAGCTTTTGTAATGCCTCGTGGGCATAGTCACACTCAGTACAAACATACTCGTAAATTGGCATTGCCGGTTTCCTTAAAGTGAACCTGATAGACTAATAATATGCAGCTAGTAATATAGAGATGCGGCATACGAAAATAAAAGGCACGGGATTCTATAATAGTCTCGTGTAATTTCCAACAAACAGCTGCATTAATATGGTGTTTAAATCAATCTATTCAAATCGAAAGCCATTGAAAGCGCTTAGTTCTGTCTAGTTGCGTTAACTAAAGTAATCGATATAGTTTGCCGTGCTATCCAATGCTATCTAAATTCAATTGTAACATTCTTTAAAACACCAAAAAATAAGTCTCAGGATACCAGACACAATAAATTTGATAAGCTAGAATTCAAAAAAGCAACCAAACTCATGCCCAAAGGCGTCTTTAATTTGACATTATCTTCGGCATCCAAACAACTGTTTACCTGCTCACCCAATACTCACCTATGGCTGATGAATCGAATATTTTAAAAGTAACGTCTCATCATAGGGGCTTATCGATCAAAAATAACGCCAATACGCTGGAGCTTCGCACTAATTCAAACACATTACAAAGCATTATCAATGTTGACCACCCAGAGCAGCTGGGGCTCAAGAACCTGCAATACTTGATAGCGATTTTACTGTTTATGCCGCAGCCCAAGCGTATTTTATTATTAGGCACGGGTGGTGGATCGCTGGTGCATTTTCTTCGTCACCATTATCCAGATAGTCATCTTACCAGTATCGATATCGACGGCGAACTTCTCGACTTAATGCACGAAAAGATGCTCTTACCGAAAGCGGATCACCAGTTAACCTATGTCATTGATGATGCTGCGCACTATTTGCAGTACTGTAATCAAACCTTCGATTTAATACTCGTTGATATTTTTATCGGCGACACGTCGCCAGATTGGCTACTTAGTGCTGCCAATATGCAGCGTCTATACAACCTACTTAATTCATCAGGTGCAGTGGCCTATAACTTGCTCATTGATGATGAATCAGAATTTAATCAGTATTATCGAGATTTACGGAGCGTCTTTTCACAACAAACGCTCTGCATTCCAGTGGCAGGCTATGACAACACAATTGCCTACGGTTTTCGTTATCAGGCTGAGGAACAAGATATGTCTACCTATATGCAACAGGCGCTAGATTTAGGCGAGACCCATGACATCAATTATATGGAAATCCTGTCTGCTATTTACGCGACTAATCCTTCTGGGGCTGGAGTTATCTAGCAGGGGTTAACTGTTTGGATTATCTACCTCATTATTTTGAGCGGTTACTGGCTCTTTCCACCGCCTTTACAAGGAGGTGAATCAGTAACACTTCCACCACGCTCTGCCCATTCACTGGCCGTCATTGTATGCAGGGCAAGTGCATGAATTTGTTGTAATTCTTGTTCCAACGCTTTATTCACTAAGCGGTGGCGTTTTATCAACATTAAACCCTCAAATTGCTCAGTAACTATAGTGACCTTAAAGTGAGACTCAGATCCGGGGGCCACATTATGCATATGGCTTTCATTTTGTATGTCGAGGTATGTCGTATCAAACGAGTCTGTTAGCTTCGATTTAATTGTATTTTGCATGATCATAATTATCTATCCTAGCGGTATGGTAGTAACCTGAAAAATATTCTATCGGTTTTTCTGCTGCTTCATCTGGCTGAGTAGTCCGAGACTAACTTGAAAACAAAAAGTTGCCTTCATCATCAACATCCACTTTTATGGTATCACCCTCACCATATTCGGCTGACAATAAAGCCTTCGCAATCGGGTTTTCGATTACTTGCTGAATCTCTCTTTTTAAAGGTCTCGCGCCATAAACAGGATCAAAGCCTATTTTACCTAACTCGTCCAAGGCACGATCGCTGGTAACCAGAGACATACCTTTTTCTTTCAATCGACGCACCAATCGGTTCATCTGAATGCTCGCAATGATACGAATTTGAGCTTGCGTAAGGCCATGAAATACGACTGAATCGTCAATCCGATTAATGAATTCTGGTCGGAAGTGCTGACCAACCTGGCGCATGACTTCTTGCTTTATCTCCTCATATTGATGCTCACCCGTCATTGTTTGTATTTCAGCTGAACCAAGATTAGAGGTCATTATAATTACCGTGTTTCGAAAATCAACAGTGCGACCCTGCCCGTCTGTGAGCCTGCCATCATCTAACACTTGCAACAAAATATTAAATACGTCGGGATGCGCTTTCTCGATTTCATCTAACAAAATAACTGAATAAGGTCGGCGTCTAACGGCTTCAGTCAGGTAACCACCTTGTTCATACCCTACATACCCGGGAGGCGCCCCGACTAATCGTGCAACACTGTGTTTTTCCATAAACTCAGACATATCAATGCGAATCAATGCGTCTTCAGTGTCGAACAAAAAATGCGTCAACGCTTTCGTCAATTCAGTTTTTCCAACACCCGTTGGTCCTAAGAACAAAAAAGAACCATTGGGCCGATCTGGATCAGACAACCCTGCCCGTGAACGTCTAATCGCATCTGACACGGCAATCACTGCCTCAGTTTGACCCACCACACGCTTCGCGATTTGTTCTTCCATGTTGAGTAACTTTTCACGCTCCGAACCCAACATTTTAGATACGGGAATACCGGTCCAGCTGGAAACAACAGCGGCAATCTCTTCTTCGCCAACTTTATTGATGAGTAACTTCATGTCTTGCATTTCAACATTGGCTGCCAGATCCAACTGTTTTTCCAGTTCTGGTATACGGCCATATTGCAGCTCAGACATTCTGGTTAAATTGCCCGCTCTCTGGGCTGTCTCAAGATCCAAACGCGCCCGCTCGAGCCCCTCTTTTATATGCGTTGACCCTTGTAGTGCCGCTTTTTCAGATTTCCAAACTTCATCAAGATCAGAATATTCGCGCGCTAGGCGAGAAATTTCAGACTCAAGTGTTTCACGTCGACGTTTGCTAGCCGCATCGCTTTCTTTTTTTAATGCTTCACGTTCTATTTTTAATTGAATCAGGCGTCGCTCTAAGCGATCAAGCGCATCGGGTTTAGAGTCAATTTGCATGCGAATTCGGCTAGCTGATTCGTCAATCAAATCAATCGCCTTATCTGGCAATTTCCGATCGGTAATATAACGATAAGATAAGTTTGCAGCGGCGACAATGGCCGGATCGGTGATATCAACACCATGATGGACTTCGTATCGTTCTTTCAGACCACGTAATATCGCAATGGTGTCTTCGACTGATGGCTCATTCACTAACACCTTCTGAAAGCGACGTTCCAGCGCGGCATCTTTTTCTATAAATTGGCGGTATTCATCTAATGTGGTCGCACCAATACAATGCAGCTCACCTCTGGCCAGCGCAGGTTTCAGCATGTTACCCGCATCCATAGCACCTTCGCCTTTACCGGCGCCAACCATGGTGTGCAGTTCGTCAATAAATAAAATCACTTGACCCTCTTGCTTTGATAGGTCACTCAACACTGACTTTAAACGCTCTTCAAACTCACCTCGAAATTTAGCACCCGCAATCAAAGCGCCCATATCAAGTGAAAGCACCCGTTTACGCTTTAAGCCTTCCGGTACTTCGCCATTAATAATTCTCTGGGCTAGCCCCTCTGCGATAGCCGTCTTACCCACTCCTGGTTCGCCAATAAGGACCGGGTTATTTTTAGTTCGGCGTTGCAGTACTTGTATCGCCCGTCTAATTTCTTCATCTCGCCCGATCACAGGATCCAGCTTGCCTTGCTCGGCGCGTTCAGTTAAATCAATGGTGTACTTTTCCAGTGACATACGCTGGTCTTCAGCATTAGCATTATCAACGCTTTGGCCACCACGAATAGCATCAACCGCTTTGATGATAGATGCTTTTTTGGCACCTGATGACAATAAGACGTCAGACAACGGACCTTTTTCATCCATCGCCGCGAGCACAAACAGTTCAGAAGATATGAATTGGTCCTTGCGCTGTTGCGCCAACTTATCGGTTACATTAAATAATTTAGCTAAGGCATTCGAGATATGCAAATCACCATTAGTGCCCTCGACCTGGGCTTGCTTTTCAAGCAGCTCACCTAATTGTGAACGCAGTAAATTGAGGTTAATACCCGCATGAGTAAATAATGATCTAATTGAGCCACCCTGCTGATCGAGTAGTGATAGCATTAAGTGAACTGGTTCGATGAACTGGTGGTCACGCCCGACAGCCAACGATTGGGCATCGCCCAGTGCGGCCTGAAATTTACTGGTTAGTTTTTCCATTCTCATGTCGCATCATCTCGCTATACGCTATTGCTAATCGAATATTATTTATCAAAAAAAATTATTTAATAGTCTAATCGTTAAGTGGGATTAACATTGGAATATTCAAGCAGTAGACGGTATCCAGATCAAACTCGCCATTCGACCGGTAACAGCTTGCCGTCGGTAGGAAAAAAAATCAGCCTCATTAGAATAACTGCATAAATTAGAGCGAGTGACATCTGTAACGTCCAGACTTTTGAGTAGATCGTCAGCCAAGGCAGGCAAATCACAAAGCCAGTGCGCTGCTCGGTTGCTGATAAATCGCTTGTCAGCCAAAGCCTGTTTCTCAACAAACGCTTGCCTCACTTCATCACCTACTTCGAATTTAGACTGACTGATAGCCGGACCGATCCAGGCCATTAACTCACTGGTGGGTGACTGCATTTTAGTAATGGTTGTTTGCACAATGCCATCCAGCAAACCACGCCACCCAGCATGAACCGCAGCCACTTCCGTACCTGAACGATTACAGAATAAAATGGGCAAGCAATCAGCCGTCATGACGACAGCAACTGTTTCAGCTTGACGCGTAATAGCAGCATCTGCCGCTCGATTTTGTTCAAGCTCAAGTGTTACCGCTGTTGTGCTGTGAGTTTGCTGCAGCCAACAGGGTGCTGACGGTAAGCCAAGTGATAGTAAAATCTCTCGATTACGCAGGACTCGATCAAGATTATCGCCAACGTGTTCGGCTAGATTAAATGAGTCAAATGGTGACCCACTTACCCCACCTAAACGCGTAGTATAAAGTGCCTTAACATGTGAGGGTATGGGCCAATCGGGTTGGTGCATACCCATTATCTAGCCTTTGGATTATCGCCTGGAATCGAAGCCCTGAGAGCATCCAGCATTCTTTGAAAGTCTCTGGGTATTTCAGCCTCAAACCGACAGGGTTCTTTTGTTTTTGGGTGAGAAAAACTGAGGTATCTGGCATGTAATGCCTGTCGACCAAAATTACGCATCATCGTACCTAACTCAGAATCAACACCCGTCGGTAGCCTAAAACGCCCACCATAGAGAGGATCACCTAACAGGGGATAGTTGATATGTGCTAGGTGAACCCGAATTTGGTGCGTGCGGCCCGTTTCGAGCTGCACCTTAACAAAGGTATGGTGCGAAAACTTTTCAGCGACTTGAAAGTGGGTTATGGCATGCTTACCCTTAATTTGGACTGCCATTTTTTTGCGATTAACCGGATGTCGTGCTATCTCAGTTTCGATAGTTCGTCCCGCTGTCACAACGCCTTGTGTGATGGCGATATATTCACGCTTTACGAGTCGTCGTTGCAGTTGATTGACCAGATTGGCGTGCGCTTGAAGCGTGCGCGCAACAACCATGACGCCAGTTGTATCTTTATCAAGCCGATGTACGATACCAGCCCGAGGTAATTGCTCTAGGCTCGGGTCGATATCGAGCAAGCCATTCACCAAAGTACCACTTGCGTGCCCTGCCGCCGGATGAACTACCAGATTGGCAGGTTTATCAATAATAAAAAAATCATCATCTTCATGGATAATATTGAACTCAATCTTTTGAGGCAAATCTGAAATCTTTGCCACAAACGGTATATCAAGGTCAATTAAGTCACCTGCGTATACTTTTTGTTTCTGTTGACAAGGTTTTCGATTAAGCTGAATGAAATCAGATTTGATCCAATCTTGGATAACACTTCTGGAAAAATCGGGTAATAACCGATGGAGCGCCTGGTCTAATCTTGAACCAGAAAACTCGCTTTCAATTCGTATCTGTTGCTGTAATAATTTCATCGGCTGGTTATACTGTTTGTTTGTGCTTTCAGCAAGTCGATTAACGAGTTAAATTCATTCATGTCTACACGTTTAATACTAATCACTATTTGTACCCTTTTGTTAACGGCCTGTGGTCCTGTCAAAGAAGTCGATGTTACTGAAGGCTGGAACGTGGAAAAGTTATTCCGTAATGCCCGCAGCGAAATGAATAAAGGTAATTATCAAACAGCTATCGACCGATACGAACTTCTTGAATCACGCTTTCCTTTTGGACACTATGCAACTCAGGCCCAGTTAGATATTGCTTACACCTACTTCAAATATGGTGAAGCCGATTCAGCTGTGGCGGCTATCGAACGTTTTATCAAACTTAATCCACGTCATGAAACCACTGATTATGCCTATTACTTAAAAGGCGTAATTAACTTTAATCGCGGTGGCTCGGTTCTCGATAAGATTGTTGATCGAGATTTATCTGATTTTGATCGAAATATCCTACTTACGGCTTATGACGACTTCCAATATGTAATTCGTCAATATCCGGACAGCTCTTTCGCAGTTGATTCTAAGCAGCGAATTATTTACCTTCGTAATCAATTAGCCGCATCGGATTTGAAAATTGCACAGTATTACGCCTCCCGCAGCGCTTGGGTTGCAGCAGCTAGTCGAACACAATCAATTATTCGGGATTTTCAGGGGACAACCGCTGTAAAGCAAACTCTCGAATTGCAGTTGCAAGCTTATCAAGCACTCGGTCTAGATGAGCTTGTTAGGGATACACAGCGAATTATAGATCTCAATTACGGTGCCGATTCATAAATTGACGATTGCCTAACATTATTAGTAAGAGGGATACCTTCTAGCTACTTTGCTTACTTGCCATTGATTTTATTAATAAAAAACTTGGACCAACTGTCTTTTCTAAATCCACAGAAGAAGCAGAAGTTATGACATAAGTACACCTAAATTAACCTCAACTATCTTAAGCCCGTAATAAAAACCGCATCATCCATTGCGCCCAAATTTTTGCATCGGGTGCACCATTGTCAAGGCGAAGCTTCGCCTTTGCTAAATCTGCTTCAGATAGAGGCGTCGCGGCAATGAAATTATTCATAGCACGCAAAGGCTGCTCGGGATGACCCTGCATACACATTATGTTGTCACCAAGAGTGTAGGCGAAGTTTGGATATTCCTCACTGTGAGCAAATGCCTTAGCACTCTCTGGTAATCGCGTTACTCGCTCTTCGTTAAAGTGATATAAACCAGTGGCATTTGCTTTCGGCTCCATCCAAGAATAGTTTGTTTCAGGTCTAATATGCAGGTTGTAGTTTCCAATCATCCAGCCTTTTTTGTTTTTAGATACTTCTCCCCCGAACGTTTTGGCTACCAGCTGGTGGGCAAAACAAGTACCGATGATGCGCTTGCTCTTTTGGTTCGCCTCAATAATAAGCTTTGACAACCGCTGTATCCAAGCACTGTCATCCGACACACTAGCAGGGCTGCCTGACAACATAAAAGCATCATAATCATCAACTGATTCAGGGAATTGCTGCTCTGCTACATAGTATGTCGAAAAATTAGCCAGGGTGTTTTCTGGTGCTAAAAGCTCAATAAACTTTTCTGCATCAGTTATACCCTCGTCATCTGCCCAGTATTTTCTAGGCACCGAATCGAGTACCGCAATCTTTATTTCTTTATTCATCTAATCTATTTTATTAAGTGCATATTAGTTTGTAATCATATCGCTTTCATAAAGTTTCGGTATATGGACTCGGCACATGACAAGAAACTTTGCATATTTTTATCGGCATCAGCGTTCATAGTAGTCAAGCCTTGTTTACCCAAAGTGCTCATCAACGCGTCGCGATAAGCCGGCACTTTGCCCCAATTTTCGACAGTATCTTCCTCTACTTCAACATGATATTGCATTGACCAAGCATTATTACCAACCCGCATAGCCTGAACTCGACAATGCTCAGAACTGGCCAATATAGTTGCATTTTCTGGTTCTTGAGCAACTCGCACAGAATGCCATTGTAAGCATTGTTGGCGAGCGGCTATTCCATCGAACAATGGATCGCACTGACCAGCTTCTGTAAGTTCGACTTCCATAATACCAATTTCAGGTGGTCGCTGAGGTCCACAGGTGCCGCCCATAGCATCGGCTAACAATTGGTGCCCTAAACATAACCCAAGGTAAGGTTTCTTAAGTTCACCTACCCATTTCCGAATGGCCGCTTTCTCAGCCACAAGCCAAGGATGCTCGTCAACATCCCAAACATCCATTGGCCCACCCATAACCCAAAGAACATCATAGAGGTCAAGATCTGGAATAGCCTCTCCCTGATCTAGGTTAACAGCGTCCCAAACGATGCAATCTTTTTCTAGAAAACGACGTAATGACCCAGGATGTTCACAATCAATGTGTTGGAATACAAGTAGCCGCATATTTTTAATCTTGTTATTTAAAGTTATTACTTATATCTGGATTATATTGATAACGCCATTTAATTACTATTTAACCAGTTCAACTTCTATCAGCTTATTTATTAATAGACTTAATATCAGTCATAAAATTAACCCAGCAAATTAAACAATAAGAAATTAATTTGAGCCTTAATTGAAAAACTAAAAAAGCAAGTCCTTAGCCGAATCAACTAGAATCTTTACACCTGGATGCTTTACTTTACGCTCTGGTGAAATAGCATAAAAACGCTCTTTAATGGCTTTCGTTCGGCCAATGACTTCCACACCATAATGCTTGACAACGTGCGCTTCTATTGTCGAGGATGTACAGAAAACACCGTGCCCTGACTCTCCAAAAAATTTCATTAACGCACTATCATCAAACTCCGCAATAATGACTGGCAAAATATTTTCTTGTTCAAACCAAGACTGTAGGCTTATTTTTTGCGCAGACTTATCACCACAAATTAAGAATGGTTGTTGATGAAGTGAGCTTGGAAACTGACCTTGAAGCTGGGCCACCTGTGCTGCAGTGGCATAGAAGCTAACCCCACTTTCTCCCATTAAATGGCTATAGGCTTTTATCGGCACGCCAGGTGTCACTGGCCGATCAGATATAATTAAATCAAGCTTATTCAGTGCCAGCTCACCCAACAATGAATCAAAGTCACCCTCACGACAAACCAGCTTGATTGGCCCATCAAGCGAAAAGCTACTTTGCAAAATGTTAAAGGCAAGTATTTTGGGGATAACGTCAACAACGCCAACTGTAAATACGAATTGCTGATGCCTATCTTTCATTTTTAATGATTGTTGTAACTCGGTGCCTAGCAAAAATATATCTTCCGCATAGCCCAGTATTAACTTGCCGACATCATTTAACACTAGTCGTTTACCTTTACGGTCAAATAGTTGCACGCCTAAATAACCTTCAAAAACGCTCAACTGACCGCTAATGGTCTGTGGTGACAAGTGCAACAACTGCGCTGCCTTAACAATGCTGCCTTCGTTAGCAATCGCGTGAAAATAGCGTAAGTGATTGTAATTTAATTGATTAATGATTTTCTCCTTGGTGATTTAGCTCGACTAAACGACACTTTCAACCAAAAACTTAACAACAAAGCGATATTCCAGCATTTAATCGATATTTACGACTGATAAATCAATTTAATACGACTTTAATTGATTGCATACGTTGATATATAGTATTTCTATTAGGGATAAAGAGGAAGCAAATGATGTTACTCAATAGAACTAAATTTTCAAAATGTCTGTGGCAATAGAGCGAGTCAGTATTTACATTAATTACGTTAGAAAGCAAGAAAAGGTAGTCTGAAACGCTATTGTTTGTATTTTTTAAAATGAAAGGAGAAACAGTATGAATATCCAAGTCAACTTTAGAGATATCGATAAAAATAGTGCTGCAATTAACCAAGTAAGTAAACGCTTATCTTTAGCCTTCGCAAGAGCAAAAGATTCTATTCAAAGTGTTTCAATAGTTGTCAGTGATGTAAATGGCCCCAAAGGTGGTGTTGATAAATTATGCCGCATTTTGATCAAGTTAGCGCACCTGCCAGACATCGTGATTACCGAAAATCAAGCCTCCATAAGCGTCGCAATTAATCGCTGTATTACTCGCGCCCGACAAAGTTTAGCGAGAAAGCTAAAGAGAAATAAGCAATCATTGCAGCAACGTATGAAACTGCAGAACTTACTGCCAGACGTTGATGATGATATGGCTTATCCGACTGCATAGAAACTTACCTTATAGGAGCTGATATTTAAATATCAGCTCCTTGTAACAACGACCTTTTAGCGATTACTTCAAAATGAGAATCAAGAGTTGAAAATAATGGAAATATCAAAGGATTTTTCTTCAGATAGCTCTACTGTAGATACCAAGAGTCAAAATAAAGTACTTAGAAATACCTACCTTTTACTTTCAGCCACTCTATCCTTTAGTGCCATCATGGCCACTACAAGCGCTTTGTTAAAACTGCCACATCCAGGACTTGTAATTACTCTAATAGGTTATTTTGGTTTGTTATTTCTGACATCAAAATTTCGCAACAGTACTGGCGGTATCTATAGTGTTTTTGCTCTAACTGGCTTCATGGGTTACACCATAGGACCTATTGTTGGCGCCTACTGGACCATGGCACCGGCCATTGTTATACAATCAATCGCAGGAACTGCGGCCATATTTTTGGGTTTATTTTCATTCACAGCCTCAAGTAAGCGAGACTTCAGTTTTCTAGCACCGTCTTTAATGGTTGGTGTAATTGTTGCTTTCTTGATTGGCATTGGTGCTTTAATTTTCCAAATGCCAGCGCTTTCACTCGCTGTATCTTCCATGTTCATCGTCTTAATGTCAGGCATAATTTTGTATCAAGTGAACCAAATCATGCTCGGTGGAGAGACCAATTACATTATGGCAACGGTCACGCTATTTGTTTCAATATTTAATTTATTTATAAGCCTATTACACATATTTGGTTTCGCCAAGTCCGAATAATCGACTATGTTTGCAGTATTCACACCATCAGGAAGGGTATTTTCAGGCTCATTAGAACAGCTGCGCCGAGTTGAAAAAACATTTAAGTCAAATTCGACACGGCAAGTGGATGCAACTAATGCCGGTCCAGACCAAGTAAATATCGATAGGTCACCGCAAGGCCAAAACGAACCAATAGCTTACAAGATTTCCGCAGCTAAAACCCAGTCATATGTCGCGCTTTTAAGTGAATCGAAACAACGTGAACCGATTTATCATGCCTATCAAATAATGAACCAAAATGTGCAAGTAATATTGGGGTCATGGACGGTTGCTGAAGCATATAAAAGCTTTCGAACCCTGCCGTACCATTTATTCCCAATTGTTGATAGCGGCCGAAATCTACTCGGAAGTTTATCTAGGAGAAGGTTCTATGAATTTTTACTGATTAATCAATCATCTCATACTGAAATAAGACGAACGGTTAAGGATTGTTTTTTAGACGGCGATTCACTAGCGTATTCTGCAGAACCAGTTACCGATGTAAGGCGTATTATTCGATTGCTAATCGATAAAGATCTTGATGCACTGACAATCGTTGAAGAAAATGGTCGTATTGTAGGCATCTTATCACGTTCCGATATATTGCAATGCACCATAGCTGAGCCACCGCTCTCACTTTGGTGCTAACTTGACCTAAGATCTAATTATTAGGTGTCATCTTTCTCTATAACCAAAACAATTTCTCCCACTTGAAAACCCCATTTTGTCATGACAGATTCATTGATTAAAACGTTGTCAGAAACCAGATACATTCGGTCATCAATGTTTAAATCAAGAGTTCCATCTTCGTAGGGTATGCGTAATACATAGTTCAAAAAAAGGCTATTTCCGGCTACTTTGAGCTCTGAACTGCCAATGACATCATTTGCTGTACCAATATATTTACCCGTATCGTCTTTCGTAATTGTCCAAATACGTTGCTGCTTTTCACCATCATCAAATACAAAATTTTCATCTAATGTACCAACGCCCTGCTCCCAAGACGCATCAATACTAGCATTGAAATATCGAATGACTTGACCACTTCGATCCTTAACAATGCCATGGGCGCGAAGTGATCCATTAAAAAACTCTTCCAGTACCAAATTGGGACTGTTTTTAGCATAATCGGTCACCGAAACACTAGCGCAAGCAGACAACATACCTATGGATAAAATCAGTAGGCTGCACCTAATCATGTTTTTCGTCATCTTCATTGTCACTCGCTTGAATAGCACTAAATTTTCTCCGTTTGACTGGGACTCACAAAATCACAAACCATCGCTGTTTCACGATATTGATATTTAATGTCGACAACTAAACCATCACCATTGGCATCATTAATATTGGACAGACCACGATATCGTTTTAACCGCTTCAGGGTCGAGTCATAACCCAACTCAATGGGGGACGCCAGCATTCGAAAAAGCCAATTGGAGGGCTCTAAAGCAAAACACTGATCAGTCTCTGAATCATATTCGCAAACCGATCTTTTAACTTGCAATGAAATCAACTGAGCACGCGATACCAGGGGAAATTGGAAAACTTTCGTCTCGCCTGATATTAGTTCATTCCAGTTGTTCCGAATGAATATATCGAACCCAGCATCAATTACAATTGGGGTTCTATCTAATGCCGATACTTTGTATTGCCGGTCACTTTTTGTTCCATCCCGAGCTGTCATCGCCATCACTAAGGTCTCTTGATCGAACTGAACATTAACCTTTTCCTGATTCAGAGCATAAGTTTGAGTAAATGATGGCGTAGTAAGGCCCGACTGATAGTCGAGTGTTTTATGTGCAATTAAGTTTCCATCGGTAGACTGATAAAAAACATCACTTGGCAATTCAGTGGCTGCACCACAATGGACCTCTTTATATATACTCTCTCCACTTTGCAATTCTGTGGCCTTACCTACAACCTGCTCGTACAATTGATCAGCTGACTGACCGAGTAAAGGTAAAAATAAAAAGGGTAGTGCCATAAACCGCACAAATGTCACTTTCATATTCATCGCTTAAATCGCCCTGTCATATGCAGACCAATGGGAAACAAAATGGCCCAACCAGCGGCAATGACTACCATTGATAAAATTGGCGATGTACCCCAAAAAGCATCACTAAGATTAACTCCAGCCCAATAGCTCATCGGTCCAAAAATTGCAGCTGAAATAGCCGCAAGCCATAAAAAACGAGAGAGCCAAAAAAGAGAATGCATGAAAGTAGTCGCAAACAAAATCCACAAACAAACCATCCAGACCGGCAAACTAAAAAAACCCGTATCGGGATAAACAATCAAGTCAAAAAACACTAGTAGTGAATCCCATGTGATGCCAACAATCACTATCAACGCGATCAACTGCCACTCGGCTTTACTTTTAACCACGTATCGATGATGAATTATTAATGCAATCACACTATAGGCTACGGCCATTAAGCTTCCACCAAGGATACAAACCGCCCAGCCCAGCTGGAATATCAGTAAGTTAAGTATTTTTATTTTCATAAAGAATATCTTAATGAAAAGTGACATTTAGAAAAAGAAATTTCAAAATTACAACTTGGTTTTTAGACAACATTTGTCTTGTTTTCAAGCAGATCACTCTCGGCGCCACTCAGGTTTGGCAAACAAAATCTGTGAAGTTCCTATTGCACGTTCTTCAAATGCGCCTTGGCAGTAGCAAAAATAGTAATCCCACATACGAATAAAGACATCGTCAAAACCCAGTGCTTTAACTTCATCCAGCTTTGATAAAAAACGCTGCCGCCAAACTGCCAGTGTTTTAGCATAATCCAGTCCTATTTCTTCCATCCCAATCATTTGTAGATCAGTATGCTGTCTAACGGAAGACATCATTACTTCATGCCCGGGCAAGGAACCACCTGGAAATATATAGCGTTGAATAAAGTCGACCGAGCTACGAGCATATTGATATCGTTGGTCAGGTATAGTGATAGCCTGAATTAACATCAAGCCATTGGGCTTTAGTAATGTTGCACAACAGTTAAAGTATTGCTGATAAAATTCGTGTCCAACCGCCTCAATCATTTCGATTGAAACTAATTTATCAAAACTACCTTTTAGGTCTCGGTAATCTTCGAAAATAACATTTACTTGACCTTCTAACCCTGCTTCAGCAACACGCTGTTTCGCCGTCTCATACTGCTCTTTGGATATCGTTGTAGTGGTTACCTGACATCCGTAATGCTTAGCCGCATGCAGTGCCATACCACCCCAACCAGTGCCAATTTCAAGCAAATGATCAGAAGGTTGCAACGCTAATTTTTTACAAACAACATCCAGCTTATGAACGGCAGCTTCATCTAAACCCATTTCAACCTGAGCGTTAGCTGCAGTCGAAAAAATTGCTGATGAATACATCATTTGAGGATCAAGAAATAGAGCAAAAAAATCATTACTTAAATCATAATGAGCTGATATGTTTTTCCTCGCCTTGTTAGACGTATTACGATTAAACCAATGATAAGCCTTGTCAAACAATCGATGCGTTAATGGTTTTGAATCATCCATGCCGTTCAGGAAGTCAATATTAATTGACATCAATCGAATCAAATCAACCAAATTGGGAGATGACCACTTACCCAGCATGTAAGCTTCCGCCGCTCCGATAGAACCACCAAAAGCAATATCTCGATAGGCGCTACGATCATGAATGACAATTTTTGCACTCACTTTACATAGGTCTGATTGAAGACCAAAACACTTTAGCTCATCTTCATCTTCAATATCTAGAGTACCGAGCGGAATTTTGGTTAATCGCTTTTCTAACAGCGTTTGGGCAAAATTTTTCATTAAGCCACTCTGACTATTGACGGTTAATTTGGGCTGTCTCAAATAGGTCATAAATTAATTCTTTAGGTTTTTTTTCTATTGTTTGATACATCATTCGGTAACGTTGGGTGATCATAAAATGGCGCTTTTTTAATACGCAATTTTAATGCCTGCCAATAAATCGCAATCGCAACCTTAGCTGTCATCCATGGGTACAAAAATAAAATTCCCGCCAGACTACTGGCGCTAATTTCTCGTCTTTTTAAGGCCATGGTAGCGTCCGTTTTTCGCTCACCTTGCTGCGAGGTTTCAAGATTAAGGCTTAACACCTTCGAAGGATTATTACTGGTCCAGTGGTATGTCATGTCCATAGGATTGAAAGGCGAAACATGCATTTCTTTTTGAAAACTCAGTCGCTGAATACGCTGGTTTGGATCACATTTTAGCACGTAACTTTTACGCTCTTTCCAGGGTGTATTGGTTACTTCTGTCACTATTGAAGTCAAGTTTTCATGCTCATCAAAACAATAGTAATTGGTAATTGGATTAATATTGAAACCAAAATATCTAAGGTTAGCGAGCATACGAATTGGACCCGTTTGCTCTTCACCTGTCACATCAAAAATCCTATTACGGATCGATTGCACTAAGGATATTGTAGAATCACCCAAAAAATCTGACCGTTCAAACCGCGCTGGCCGCCACTTTTTTTTTGACCACCAAGGGGACAAACTCAAAACACGATCAAGCTCACTTAAGTCTAGATACATCATGAACACGCGATAACTAAAATTATGCATTACTGGATGGAATCGGCGATGCCTTAACCAACCCTGGTAGATAGCACTATGCACTGACCCTGTCCTCAGGCAACAATTGATCATACCTAGCCATTGGTAAGCTTGATAGTCGGTTAATCAAGGTAGCAACCTGACGCCCACTGACCACACCATCTTCGTGAAAACCATTACCTAAATAAGCGCCTGCAAACCAGGTATTGTTAGTGCCATTAAAACTTTCAATTTCTTTCGCCGCCAGAACCGAACCAAAAGAAAACACCGGATGACTATAACTGAACTGCTTTATTATTTTGGATTCATCGATTTGTTGTGTTGCATTTAAAGTAACACAAAAAGTAGTGTCGGATTTAATCCCCTGTAAAATATTCATATTATAAGTGAGTACTGCCCGTGTCTGAAAACGATCAAAAAGTCTGTAATTCCAGCTTGACCAAGCAATGCGACGACTCGGCAATAGATTCTCATCTGTATGTAACACTACATCATTTTGCTGATAAGGAATTGCCGACAAAGCATTAATTTCGGTATGATTTGCATCACTTAATAATGCTAACGCCTGATCACTATGGCAGGCTAGTACCACATGATCATATACCTGCACTTCACCGTTAGCCAATACCAGTTCAACCGAATCACCTAGCCGTCGAACGAGTTTAATATTGCTGTTAGTAAAAATCGAATCTTTAAAACTGTTCGTTAGTGGCTCTAGGTAACTTCGAGACCCTCCTTTAATGGCCCGCCATTGTGGACGGTTGTTAACACTTAAAAGTCCGTGATTTTTGAAAAAACGAATGAAGAACAATAATGGGAAGTTTATCATTTTTTCAGTTGAAGCCGACCAGATGGCACAACCCATGGGCAATATATACTGATAGATAAACGCTTCGCTGTATTGATTAACTTCTAAGTATTCTTTCAGCGTGATAGTTTCAGAAATACTGCCTGCCTCAAGGTCCCTAATCGCTTCCCGATTAAACTTGAATATGTCTTTAATCATTTTATGAAATTTTGGCCGAAAAATATTCTGCCGTTGGGCGAACATTGTATTGATATTATTGCCACCATACTCAATACCCGTATCTTCACAACGGACGCTAAAACTCATCTCAGTCGACTGTGATTCAACACCCAACTCATCCATCAATTCAATAAAATTAGGGTACGTCCAGTCATTAAAAACAATAAACCCAGTGTCGATAGCAAACTGTTGGCCATTATGATCAACATCCACCGTAGCCGTGTGGCCACCAATTTTATCAGCCGACTCAAAAACATTAACTTGATGATTTTGGCTTAAATAATAAGCGGCTGTCAGTCCAGAGACTCCAGCACCAACAATTGCAATTTTCATTTCTTTTTATGCTTACTGGTTAATGCCGCAGTATTGACTTTATCTGTTTGCGATACCATTTTCTGCCATAAGCTAGGCAACAGCTTTGATATTAGCAATAAACCCTGTAAGCGCTTTGGGAAACTATAAACCCGAGGCCTTGAGGCGATATTTTTGATGATTCGATTGGCTGCTACATCTACATCCATTAGAAAGGGCATATCAAAATTATTTTTACGCGTCAAAGGTGTATCGACAAATCCAGGGTTAACAATGGTTACATCAATATTATCTTGGACAAGGTCAATTCTAAGACAATCAAAAAAATACTGTAGAGCTGCCTTTGAAGCACCATATGCCTCAGACCTTGGAAATGGCGCATTCGTTACCTGTGATGCAATCGCTACAATATGTGGACGCGATGAACGACTACTGCGAAGCAATGGCAAGGCTACTTTTAAACAATTAATAGTACCAAAGTAATTGACTTCCATAACTCTTCGAATGGCAACCCAATCTGGATCGGGGAAATCAAGGTATTCACAGGTTCCAGCATTTAAAATGATTTGATCAATGGCAGAAAACTTTTCTGCCATTTGAGACTGAACAGATGTCAAGCTTGATTCATCGACCATATTACAGGGCATTGCACAAATATTCGGATTGTTTGCTTCTAAGTCCTGCAATGCTTTTTCATCTCGAGCACTGGCAATTACTTGATGACCTTGTCTGGCAAGCAATAAAACTAGACTTCGCCCTAAGCCACTGCTTGCACCAGTTACCCATATAACTTGTTTTTCTGGTTGAGAAATGAGTCCCATTTAATCAGCTCGACATTCGAGATTTAAGGAAACGTGTGACGGTACCTAAGACAGGTAACCTTTCATATAGCATTGCACCCATATCGTATAAATCTTCATGATATTCAATTTTTTCATTGTAGCTGATATGACTAATACCTCGAACATTGATAATATCCCTCCCCAGACGTGGGTGCTTGAAATGCATGATCCATTTAAGGTAGGCGGTGTTTTCTGATGTAACTTGATCTAAGTACTCAAAACGACATTCTGTTAGATTGGTGCTTATGTTTGAAAAGTAGTCCTCTAAAGAGACCAAACCTTTTATATCATGTACTGGGTCTCTAAAAATAATATCGTCAGCATAAATTTCACCCAACTGACTCCAGTCAGTTTTTAATAAATCTCTAAAGGTATTTTTAAAATTATCTAATACAGGATTAGTCATATTGTCTAGTGTTTCAATCAGTGCTAATTGCCTTTATATACGGATAGTCTAAGATAATGGATCATTCAGGTGATCCAGACTTAAAGTCCACACGTATCAAGTCTGATATAAAGTAATAAAACCTTTTAATAAGATATAGAGCCCATGGTGCAAAGCAAGACTTCAGCAGAAAAAATAACACAGTTGAAAGATTGCATGATCAGAATTGCTTCTCACAGTGATAAGCATGCTTTCTCTACTTTGTTCGATCATTATGCGCCTCTCATTCGAGCCTATAGCCTCGCCAGAGAACCCGGTGCGAATTTGATCGCGGATGAGCTGGCACAAGAAGTTCTTATTCGAGTCTGGTTAAAAGCAGGTAGCTACAATGCCCAATTGTCAAATATCAACACTTGGATATTTACTTTGGCCAGAAACTGTCGCATTGACTATTTTCGGCGTAATGGACGTTATGTCAGCGACATAGACCCAACTGAAATATTCAACAACATTGAAGATGAGGATCCAGGTCCTTTTCAACTAGTCCATCAAGATCGACTAGCAAAAAATATTAAAGTCGGTTTAGCCACATTGCCTCGCGAGCAAGCTGAGATTTTGACCAAAGTCTATCTCGAAGGAAAAAGCCACCAACAAACTAGCACCGAATTGAAGCTGCCATTAGGAACAGTCAAGTCCCGAGTCCGTTTGGCACTGCGTAAGCTTCAAGTTTTGGTATCGAGGTAACATTAATGGAAACGCTAAAAAACCACCCTAAAGACGAATTATTGGCTGCTTACGCTGCCGCTAGTTTGCCCCTGAGCCAAGCATTATGTATTTCGGTTCATCTCGAACATTGTCCTGAATGCACCCAAAACTTGCACCGACTGCATCATCTTGGAAGTGAACTAATGCTTAACCTCCAACCTGCTGAGCCCTCGCCACAGTTAAAGCAGAAACTGTTTGATCGAATCGATCAGATTTCAATTACCGCGGCTCCAAATGAAATGGTTGATTCAATAACCGATGTTACTAATCACTCTTTGCCCCGCTGCCTGCGCCAATTTATAAAAACTGGATATGAAGACATATCTTGGAAAAGGATGTCGAACGACATTCATAGTTATGAGTTGTGTAGGGATCAAAATAACGCGAAGGTCGAACTATTGCGCATTAAACCAGGCGGCACTTCCGGCACTCACACACATATGGGGGATGAATACACAGTCATTCTTGAAGGCAGTTTTTCAGACGAATCAGGACTTTATCAACAAGGTGACTTCCTTGTTCGAAACAGTTTTGACAAGCACACCCCTGTTGCGACTATCGACAAAGAATGTATTTGTCTGGCCGTCACGGAAGCACCTATTCAATTCACTGGTTTTTTTGGTCGCCTGCTGAATCCATTAATTCGTCGCAGTTATGCTTAATTTCAAAGATTTTAGCGACATGCATCGCCGATTTTCAGTTTTACTTGAATTGAGGAACAACGTTTGAAGAACTCCTTCTTGCCTGTAAGGCAAGGATTATACGATCCGCGTAACGAGCATGACGCTTGCGGCGTAGGTTTTGTCGCTCATATCAAGGGCAGAAAAAGTCGATCCATCATATGTCAAGGTTTGAAGATTCTAGAGAATCTCACGCATCGTGGCGCAGTAGGCGCTGACCCATTGGAAGGTGATGGTGCGGGAATTTTAATACAAATTCCGGATGCGTTTTTGCGCCAATCTTGTGCGATGTTAGGCGTTACGCTGCCCACAGTGGGTGATTACGGAGTAGGTATGTTGTTTTTGCCGCCCACTATCACAGCGCGAATTGCATGTGAACGGGTGATTACCGAAATGATCGCTGCCGAAGGCCAGATATTGCTAGGTTGGCGAGATGTGCCAGTGGATAACGCCAGCCTCGGTGAAAGTGTCAAGGCGGTGGAGCCTTTAGTGCGCCAGGTGTTTATCGGACGCGGAGAAAATTGCCCAGATAGCGACAGTTTCGAGCGCAAGCTGTTTGTAATTCGCAAAACAGTTGAACACGCCGTACGCAAACTGCCCAATTCAGAGGGGTTTTATATTCCTTCTTTTTCTTCAAATACGCTAGTTTATAAGGGCATGTTGCTGTCCAACCAGGTTGGCAAGTATTACCTCGATTTGCAAGATGACCGAGTGATTAGCGCTTTGGCTCTGGTGCATCAGCGTTTTTCCACTAATACATTTCCGACTTGGGACAGAGCACACCCCTACCGCATGATTGCACACAACGGTGAAATTAATACTCTGCGCGGTAACGTCAACTGGATGGCAGCACGGCATGCAGCGATGTCGTCCAAATTACTGGGGGCAGATCTAGAGAAATTGTGGCCGCTAATTGCAGAAGACCAGTCCGACTCTGCCTGTTTCGATAACGCACTGGAACTGCTGGTGGCCGGTGGCTATTCCCTACCACACGCAATGATGTTACTTATTCCTGAAGCTTGGGCAGGCAATCCGCTGATGGATGAGGAGCGCCGCGCATTTTATGAATACCATGCCGCTTTGATTGAACCGTGGGATGGTCCCGCTGCAGTGGCTTTCACCGATGGCCGCACGATTGGCGCAACATTGGATCGCAACGGTTTGCGCCCGGCACGTTATCTAATTACCAATGACGATCTGGTGTTGATGGCATCTGAGATGGGCGTGTTAGATATTCCGCAAAATAAAATCATCAAAAAATGGCGCTTACAGCCAGGCAAGATGTTCCTCATAGATTTGCAAGCAGGCCGCATCATAGATGATGCCGAACTGAAAAATCAACTAGCAACTGCCAAACCCTATCGCCGATGGATAGAACAATCACGTTACTTTCTGGCCGACTTGCCGGACGTAGAAATTAATGACAAATTAAATGCTACGTTGCTTGATACCCAGCAGGCGTTTGGCTATACACAGGAAGACGTCAAATTCATACTCACGCCCATGGCATCTGCTGGGGAAGAGGCTACTGGATCGATGGGCAACGATGCTGCGCTACCGGTGTTGTCAGACAAAAATAAACCGTTGTACAACTATTTTAAGCAATTGTTTGCGCAGGTAACAAATCCGCCAATAGATCCCATCCGCGAAGAAATCGTAATGTCTCTGATTTCGTTTATCGGGCCCAAACCTAATTTGCTCGGTATAGACGAGACCCACCCACCCTTGCGTTTGGAAGTGCATCAGCCGGTGCTGTCCAATGATGAAATGGCCAAGTTACGCAACATTGGCACATTGACAGGGCAACGTTACAAATCACTGGTGCTCGACATTACTTATCCTGCATCGCAAGGTGCGGCAGGCTGCGAAGTCGCCATCAAGGCGCTATGCCTTGCTGCTAACAAAGCAATAACAGAAGGTTACAATGTATTGATTTTATCTGACCGTGCGGTGGCTAAAGAACGTGCGGCCATTCCAGCTTTACTGGCCTGTTCTGGTGTACACCATCATTTGGTGCGCGAAGGCTTGCGGACCAGTACAGGCCTGGTAGTCGATACCGGCTCGGCCCGTGAAGTGCACCACTTTGCGCTGCTGGCAGGCTATGGCGCCGAAGCAGTTTGTCCGTGGCTGGCATTTGAAACCATTGCTGACATGACCGGTTATTTACCTCGCGGACTCACAACAAAAGAGGCCAACAAACGTTTCATCAAAGCACTCAACAAAGGGTTACTCAAAGTGATGTCCAAGATGGGTATATCTACTTACCAATCTTATTGTGGCGCACAGATTTTTGAGGCCATCGGACTCAATACCCATTTTCTGGATAGTTATTTCACTGGCACTGCTACCCAGATTGAGGGCATTGGCTTGGAGGAGGTAGCGGAAGAAGCTATGCGCACCCACAAGTCTGCATTTGGCGGCGACCCAGTGCTATCCAATGCGCTGGATGCAGGTGGTGAATATGCATTTCGGGTGCGGGGCGAAGAGCACATGTGGACACCAGATGTCATTGCCAAATTGCAACATGCAACACGCACTAACAATAGCCAAACTTTCAAAGAATACGCCACACTGATTAATGACCAGAGTAGGTATCATAAAACGCTACGCGGCTTGTTCGAATTCAAACCAGTCGGTGCAGCTGTGCCACTGGTAGAGGTTGAGCCCGCTTCGGAAATCGTCAAACGCTTTGTCACCGGCGCTATGTCGCTCGGCTCCATCTCTACCGAGGCGCACACTACGCTGGCAATTGCCATGAACCGCATCGGCGGTAAGTCCAACACCGGTGAAGGGGGCGAAGATCCGGCCCGTTTCAAAACAGTAAAGGCCGGCGATAAACTTTCATCTATCATCGGCAAAGGGCGCATTGAATCGGATCAGGATTTGAAGGCGGGGGATTCGTTGCGTTCCAAAATAAAGCAGGTTGCATCTGCCCGGTTTGGCGTAACCGCAGAATATTTGAATAGTGCGGATCAGATACAAATCAAGATGGCACAGGGTGCTAAACCTGGCGAAGGTGGACAGTTGCCCGGTCATAAAGTGTCAGAGTACATTGCTCAGTTACGTTTTTCAGTGCCGGGCGTAGGCCTGATTTCACCACCACCACATCACGATATTTATTCCATAGAAGATTTAGCACAGCTCATTCATGATTTAAAGAACGCCAACCCGCTTGCCTCTATTTCGGTCAAGCTAGTATCCGAAGTGGGCGTGGGAACGGTCGCAACAGGTGTGACCAAGGCCAAGGCTGATCACATCACTATTGCTGGTCATGATGGTGGCTCTGGCGCATCACCACTTTCATCCATTAAGCATGCGGGCACACCGTGGGAACTTGGTCTGGCAGAAACACAGCAAACCCTAGTGTTGAACCGATTGCGTGGTCGCATTGTGTTGCAAGTGGACGGCCAGTTAAAGACTGGGCGGGATGTATTTATAGCCGCATTGCTAGGGGCTGACGAGTTTGGTTTTGCCACCGCGCCACTGGTAGTGGAAGGCTGCATCATGATGCGAAAGTGTCATCTTAATACCTGCCCTGTCGGTATAGCAACGCAAGACCCAGCACTGCGCAAAAAATTTACAGGTCAGCCCGAGCATGTAGTTAATTATTTTTTCTTCATTGCTCAAGAAGTGCGCGAATACATGGCTCAGATCGGTATACGAAAATTTTCTGACTTGATCGGACGCAGTGATTTGCTAAACGTAAAGGCAGGGCTAACGCATTGGAAGGCTCAGGGTCTCGATTTCGCGCGTATTTTTTATCAGCCAGATATGCCGGCTAGTGTGGCGCGAAGTAATGCAGAATTACAGGATCATGGGCTGGACAAGGCGTTGGATCTTCAACTCATCGCTCAGGCTGGCAAAACGCTGGAAACCAAACAGCCAGTGGTGATTAGTAGTTCTATAAACAACGTCAATCGTAGTGTAGGGACCATGCTGTCTTCTGAAGTAGCAAAACGTTACGGCAACATAGGCCTGCCGCATGACACAATTATCGTCAAATTTAGCGGCACGGCAGGTCAAAGTTTTGGGGCATTTCTGGCACATGGTATTACCCTAGAGTTATCCGGTGAGGGTAACGACTATGTCGGCAAGGGCCTATGTGGTGGGCGTATTGTGGTAATAAAACCAAAGGAATGTAATATCGTCGCATCTGACAACATCATCGTCGGCAACACCGTAATGTATGGCGCAACCAGTGGAGAATGCTATATCAATGGCGTGGCGGGTGAACGCTTTGCGGTACGCAATTCAGGCGCAACAGCAGTAGTCGAGGGATTGGGCGATCACGGTTGCGAATATATGACCGGCGGAATGGTCA